>Ga0099822_1001722_pt1 | contig 26171 bp, 8 predicted proteins | sample CowpeawhiteBW_FD_76839 | JGI IMG/M metagenome (GOLD analysis project Ga0099822, IMG submission 76839) | Root nodule microbial communities of legume samples collected from California USA - Cow pea white BW | ecosystem: Host-associated > Plants > Roots > Nodule | place: USA: California | collected... | reverse complement strand
GTACCCGTTACCCGCAAAAAATTAAAATTAAAATTTAATTTATATTTTATTAAGTTAAATTTAATTAAAATTAGAAGTAACAGTATATTTTATTATGTCAAATTTAATTATAATTATAATTATTATTTAATTTAATTTATATTTTATTTTTATAATCTTATATTAAAAAAATTATAAAATACATATTTTATTAAATATTTGCGGGTATCGGGTATCCACGGGTACCCGCGGGTTTTAAAAATATCCACGGGTATTTTTTAAGCGGATACCAAACGGATAAACGGGCGGGTAACGGGCGGATTTTTTTTTAGCAGGTCAGGTACGGGTATTATACTATCTGTGCCCGACCCGACCCGTTGCCATCCCTAGCTATACAGGTGCCTCAAACAGAAACGATGCTTCACCCTATTCAAAATTTTATCAAATATAGTCATAAGTCCCTGCAAAAAAGTATAGTTCTATATAAAAATATAATATAAATTAATTATGATTGTCTTAACTTTCGGTTTATGTAATTACTTTACCTTTTGTTGATCTGAGATAAATACCCAACAATGATTTTCAATCTCTCCAATATCTTCTAAAGTGATTGTAAGAAACCACATCCACGTCTCTTTGCATTCGTTCTCAACAACAGCAAAGGCCAATGGATAGTATTGGTTATTAGGGTCCCTGCCCACTGTAACCAACAATTGACCACTATAAGTTGTTTTCAAATGGCAACCATCAACACCTATAAAGGGCCTACACCCAGCCAAAAAACCAGCTTTACAACCCGCTAAGCACATGTAAAAACATCCAAACCTTGGTGGCATATTGAGTTGAGGTTGATTTATCTTAATTTTGAAAGTTTCAGCCTTAACTCTCAACAATTTAGCAACATAATCATGTAAACGACCGTATTGACGTTGTCCATCCCCCACCAAACAATCCATTGCAATTTGTTTTGCTTTTCCAGCCTTCCAAGATGTTATACCTATATTGACTCACTGTCATTACACCCACAATCATAAATATGTCTACTAACACATGTGCAATTCAGTCCTTATTATCAATTTTATTCCCAAAAATCCTTCCACACTTATGACGCCCAACCAATGTCTTAACCTAAAAGGTTTGCCTACCTCCAACCTTGCTCACCATAATTAAGAAACCACACTTTTTTTTACAAATAACCCTCACTCTCTTCTGATCATTCTTAACAAATTTCACTTCTTTCCCATTTAAAACACTATGCTCCATCAATGTTTGTTTAAAATTCTTCAAAGAACAAAATTCCATTCCTAATTTGAACTTGAAGTCCTTCATCATATCTTCAGGTCTATACTTGGAAAATTTAGGCCCATCACGACCAACACCCTCATCACTATCAACATCAAAATCCAACCCATCAGTATCATATTCCTCACTTATGTCATGTACTCCAACTTCAACATTAGTCACAAATGAACCTTTTCCAACATCTCTTTTATTGCTCACTCTGCTTGAATTTTGTTTCATTGATTTCCACCTATTCAAAACAGGGCCAATATTTCTAAATGGTTGCTTAATGTCCATCCCAAATCCATCACCATCATCTGACACCCTTTCTTCTTCACTATCATCTAGTTTATATGCAATAGAACCTTCATCCTTTTCAGACTCAACCTCTTCATGTATCACATCCTCCTCACCCACCACATCATCCTCAACTACCACTTGTAACGTCTCTACTGGAAATTACTTAAATAAAATAAATAAAAATATATTTGAAATTCAAACATCATAATTTATTATTTCGAAACGCGGGAAAATTTGAAATTTATTCATCGCGCTGAAAATTAAACAAACTAGTTCATCAAGGTATTACAAGTTCCAATAAACCACCAGTTTAAAACAAAACATAATTAAAATCTCTAGTCAAGAGTCCCAAGCTAGCCCTCTCTCCGTTGTTATGCATCAACAGTATCACCTGGAATATCATTTGCTCCCGTGTGATAAGTCATACGATTATCGCGAAACACAAACATAAAGGGTGAGCTCATAATAATTTAACATATAAGTTAATAAAATCAAGATACACCCAACTATTTTCTTCTATTTAGTTATTGGCCAAGACCTTAATTCCCCAAGGTTTTCAACTTGCAAGTCACACAACAATTGACCATGGACTCAGGGTATATGATGCTCCCACAAACCTGCCCACTTGTGGTCTTGCCTCTACGAAACTCCCTGCTCGTAGTCCAACTCTACGGACCTCCCCGCCTGTAGTCCAACACACGTGATCCACTAGCTACGAACCTCCCTGCTCACAGCATCTCTCAAGTGTGAGCACGGAACATACGAACCTCCTCTCTCGTATCCCCACACGAGAGTATCAAAATTTGAACCTCTCCGCTTATATCATCGCGTGTTCATCACCATCCATGAACACACCCTCATATGGTTCAAGTGCCTATAATTCACAATTGCCAATTCCTCTATTCAAGGCCTATGATTTACCAAGTTCTCTATCATTGCATAATAACTCAATCAAGCTTATGAAAATGACCACCAATCTAGTATCTTAAAATCAGACAACCTACTTCTACTACATTGTTATGGTACCAAAACTTTTCACTCAAATACCTTCCAATTAATATGTACTAGTTCATAAAATTCCCCACACTAAGGCGCCCAAATTTTCAGACCTCTCCTATTCATTTACACTACATCTTTCTCTCCTTGTCTCCAACACCTTAAACCACCAAGACAGTCTCTATATTATGTACAACCTCAATTTTCCTCATTATTAGCACACCATTTGATTCCATTCATTGGTTTTGTCACAATTAACTCTTGTGTCCTTTTTATTCTAATACTATAAGTATAATTCCATTCCAATTCAACTCTTAAAAACCTCATTCCCAACAACCCAATTAAATTCCAAGAACAATGCTTGTTCACTATTATCGCCTGGCGGTTTCTTATTGGCCGTCAGGCGGCACATCAGTACCTGGGAAAAACCCAAGTTTTCTCTGCCTAAGAACACCTTATATTTTAACCTTCAAAATTCAGTCATTCACCAACTTTAACATGAACTCTTCATGTTTACAAGCATCACAATAATGACAACAACATAAATTCAAGCATTTATACAAACATAGCAATCTGACTGGGAAGTCACATCATCACATTTTAACAGAACCCAGAAAACTGGGTTGAAAGGAAGTGTTGCCTGGCGGCACATTCATCACCGCCAGGTGGTTTCTTGGTAGAAACCCATAAACCTTCAAGAAACAGTGTAAAAGATGAGGATTCATGTAATTGGGTCATGGAATTCACAATACATTACGCAAATTAATAAACAAGTAAGAGCAGCTCCTCTTACGCTCAAATTTGAAATCCCAAGCTTATTTTGTGATCCACAAGAGTCCTCCTTTGTTCCCCCACCAATTTAGTCTGCACACTCTGTGCCTATGCTGCATATGGTTGTTCTGATCACCTCTTTTCATAGTGCACTCAAAATAGCAAGAGTCCTCCTTTGTTCCCCCACCAATTTAGTCTGCACACTCTGTGCCTATGCTGCATATGGTTGTTTTGATCACCTCTTTTCATAGTAAAGAAAACTTGATGGCTATTCATTAGTCATTACCAAGGTGTTTCCCAACCCACTAGGCTACCCTTCTTTGCAACTAGAGTTCCTCTGCCTTTTCACATTCACGCCAAAAGAATTTTTGGAAAACGAAAGTTTAATTCATTCTTAGCAAGGTTTGAACACACAGCCACTCAATTACAAAGTCAATGCACAACCAATTCAACCAATTTATGTTTTATAATAATTCCTACACCTTTAGGAATTTAATATCACGCACCAAGATAAAAATATATTACTAAAACAACAAGAAATTAAATTAACACACAATTGGACATGCATAGGACTCGAACCTACATCCTTTCATAACAATCAAGTACTCTCAACCATTTAAGCTAGTACTTTTCCACGTCATAAAGACTAATAATTAATGTCATGAAGACTTCCATTACCCGCATTTATTAAATAATCATTTAATTAATTATTTAAATTTCTCGGGTCTTACACCACTTCTGCCTCACCTAGCACATCTTCCTCATCCACCACTTCTTCCTTACCTAACACATCTTCCTCACCCCCACTTCTACCTCACCCATCACTTCTGCCTCACCCACCACATCATCCTCAATTACCATTTCTGCCTCACCCAATACATCATCCTGACCCACTTCTTCCTCCAATCCACCACCACTAATAAAATGAACTACTTCGGGATGACTAGAAACATGTTGAACGTATATATCAACCTCTTCTTTCCTCTCGTCTGCATACTTAGCCAATGCTAATACTTCCTTATCATCACTCAACAGTCTTAGATTGTTTAACAACTTCTAATTTGAACCCTTCCACCAAAGTTTCACATCTCCACAGTATTTAAACTTTTTCACGTTGCCTAATGCTCCAAAGAATGACCAAAAATCTGGATCAATCCTTTTAACAACATGGATTTCACCCCCTACGTATTTCAATCTCCTATTCCTTTCAAACCTATTCATATGATGAAAAGCAACAGTGAACCCCATTTCCAGCCCTACATTTTAAATCAACACACAAACCAAACAAATCGAACCATAATCCAACTTTAAAAACAACCAAACGAAAGTAAAGCAAACATTTAAAATAAAAAAAAATTAAAAGCACAAACGAACTAACCTCACTTCAGAAATGGTGATTTCATTGATCAAATCAAACCATTATCTTCCAACTTTGTCGTTGTTCTATGATTTAAGTTTGTAGCTTTCGATTAAGGACTGAAATTAGTAATTCTCTCTTCGTTCAGTAATGCGCGTTTAGTCGCTAGGGTTCTCACCAAAGCCCTTTCTAATTTTAACAGAACCCTGCATCACATTGTCTTGTGCAATGGTAAGTTGATACACTAAAATGCTTACAAATGTTTAATTAAAACAAGCAAAACAATTTCATAAAAACAAAAACTCTTTAAACGGGATTCTGACGTGCTTATCCGTTTGTCAGTTAAAACTAATGATATTTAAAATTGAGGACCAATTCCATATCGTTCAAAACGTGAGAGACGTAAATAAATCAACCTTTTTAGATTGGGGACGAAAACCAAAATCGTTCGATACTTAAAAAACATAATTAACCTCTATTTTTTAATATGTTTTGAAAGAAACTGACCAAATTAATTTTTTTCGTAATACTTTTAATTATAATCTTTCACAAACATTAACTTACTTTATGAAAAACATAATATAAATTATTTTAATGCATAAAATTTTCTAATTATGTGCATAAAAAATATTATCTCCGTCCATTATTAATAGACTAGATGAGGTTGGCAAGTAAAGAAAATTGAAAAACACCGCTTCATATTTGGGTTGCCACCTCACAACACATCAAGCTGCAAAACTTCCCGTTTTTCCACATTCCACGTGCCACTGCATGCCGAACCCCAAACACGACGTGGACAAATTTAGCGAGTGAAAGTTTATTCTATTTCATCGAATAAAATATTCCTAAATGACAATTATTTACAAGTAGAATAATTTTATTAAATGAAAACAATTTTATCAGAAAACTAATCACAAACTTATTGGACAAAGTCACTCTTGCCATTTTTGTTTTTCATTCAATATTTTCCAGAGTATAATGAAATTCTTAAAACTGGATTTATTTATATATAAATGTTTCACGTTAAAATAACTACTTACCAACTTATTTTTATTCTCAGTGATTATTAAAAATAATATTCTGTAAATATAAAAATAATTTAGTTTACATAATCATGTAAAATTATTTAAAAACGTAAAAGAACCATATTTGAAATCTAAATACATTGTTACTCGACTTTTTAGGCTCAAAAGGTGTAAATATATATATTGGAAAAACATTATTAATAATATATTCTCTATTGCACTAACATATTTTATCATCAGGTGAAATTGGTGAATTTTATTAAAAATTATATATGTTATACTTTATTTAAAATATTTTAAATAAAAATGTGGAAATATATTAAATTGAAAGAGTAGATTATTAAACGTGAAAAATATTCAAAAATATGTCCGTGAACATCAACAATGTACCTAAAAATATAATAATCAACAACAATCCACTCATTAATTGAATAAAATAAAGCCTATTAATTTTTTATTTTCTCGAAAGTGAATCGTTCCATCACCAACAAAATCACCCAGGCTTTACGAAACCATAACTCACCGCTTCCCACGTTTCTTCATTGCCTCATTCCTCTTTTCCTTACAATCTCCTCGTACGTTTCTGAACTTCAATTTCTTTTCACTTTTCTTTTCTCTCCTTCGTTTGGCCCTTTACTTTGCTTGCAAGCCTATTATATCTAATTTTCTTTTTCTTGTTTTTCGGAAAATTGTTACATTTTAACTTCCATGCATTCAAATTTCTATTACTTTTATTCCTTTAATTCCTTTTTACATGCTTCAATCTGTCTGTTTTTTGTTTCTCTACTTTGTTAATGGTAATGTGTTATTGCTGTATTACGGAAAATTAGCTTCACATTTGGTGAAATGGTTGTAGTATTTGCTCAATATTGTAGCATTGCTGTTACATATATCAGTTGGCAAAAGATTTGAAAGACACTGATGGGTTCAAATTTAACTACCTATATGATGTGTTATTGTTTCTATTGGGGTCACATAATCTTGGCCCAGTTGTTGAAATCAAAATTTGGATTATAGTTAGTTAATTGACAATTTTCATTCTGATCTGCACTCTTATGACGATTTTATGAACAAGTGATTCTTGATAAGGGGATTGGATTTAATCGTTTTATAATATTCATTCACTGCGAGAGTAGAAGCATGATAATCCCTGTAATCTCTTGATGCAGTAGTCCACGGGATCCATATAATAACAATTGTTTTATATGTGTAGCTAAACTGATAAAAAATTATTTGTAGTTAAATTGTAATAACAGTGGTCGCATATAATTGTAACAATATGCGATTTCACTCAACAATAGAGACCTCAAAAATCACAATATTGTGACTGTAGTTTTTCTGGAGCAGAGTTTTATATCCCTGCTACCGACTTATCAATAGATTGCACTTTATCTGTAAAAATACTTAATATTAAAGTGCAGCAAATGGAATATTTTGGAAACAAAAGTATGTAACTTGATTATTAGCGTCATTGTTTATCAGGATGCCGCAGCAGGATGCCACTGATACAACCACCCTCAGCTATTGGTTAAATTGGAGGTTCTTTTGTTGTGCATTTTCTGTCTTGCTGCCTACGGTCCTTGCATTTCATGTAATATGGAAGGATATACGTTCGAGGAAATTCACATCTGGCAAAGGAGAACATCATCGAGAGGGAGCTTTGTATGGCGATGAAGCATGGAAACCATGCCTTAAAGAAATTCACCCTGTTTTTTTGCTAGTGTTTCGTATTATTGCATTCTCTTCTCTTTTGGCATCGCTAGTTTCCAAATTTTGTGTTAACGGTGGCTCCATATTTTTTTATTACACTCAGTAAGTATTCCCTTTCTATTGACTTAAGTCTTGTAGCACAAGTATACTGGTGCCTTAGAGCTATACTATAAAACAAATTCAGCATTAAGCTTTATAAACGAGTTTGAAGCCATTTATGGTTTTTAGCTGTCTTAGTTTTATCAGTTTCATTTCATTGTTTTCCATTTCCTTCCCATTAGCTCCAAACATATCTGATGATGGTTATTTTGAATTTCTTGCAGGTGGACCTTCGCTTTGGTTACAATTTACTTTGGGGTAAAAGGCTTGTAATTTTTCTTAGAGGCCTTCAATGAAATCATTCCTTTTCAATACGTATTATGTCAGTTTACGATACTTTGTTTTCTATAGATATAGTACTTCGGCAGAAGCTTTGTAGGAAAGTGTAATCTATGAAGTATTGGCTTATTTGTATCTCACAAGATAAAATTTCTTTTTGTAGTGTGCATCTGTGCTATCAGTTTATGGGTGTTATCAGCACAACAGATCAAGCACCACCTCTAACGTAGGTACTGCTAGACTAGATGCAGAGCAAGGGCCATACATGCCTCTCTTGCACCAGGATACTACAAATCGGTCTAGAATCGATCACCTTGCTAATCCCCATGCTGAAATGCAAAATAATCATATTACACCCGTCTGGAGTTATATTTTTCAAATTTTATTCCAGGTATGAACAATAAATCATCAGGTTTATAGAGAATCGGATAGGCATGCTAGTTGTCAAATGAAAATCAAACTCAACCTTTACTTCTTTCCTTTTGTTATGTTTTTGTTTATGTTATTGCGTTTGTGTCTCTCTTTAACATTTTTATTTCTTTTCATTCTTACATCTATTTTTTTCTTCACTTTCAATTTTGTATTTTGTTCTCTCCTTCAAATGCATGATTATACCATAGATTCTATATAATTTGTTAGGTTGGCAAATGATGCAGTCCAGCCTATGTTTGGAAATCCGTTGGCAAGTATGTTGTTGAGAAAAGGAATTACTTCCAACCATAGATTCTAAATCTTGCAGCTTTGGACCTTATTGCATGAAATTCAGATAACTTTTGCATCACGTTGTTAATGATTTTCAACGGGACATTATGGGTCTGTTTGGGTAATTTTTGAACAATCACTTCCAACAACTAAAATAAGAAGAAAAGATGAAATCATTTTACCCATAAACTGAGAATCTGATTTTGAAGAAAAAATTTAGCTTATGGAAAAAGTTGTCATTTTTTTGTTCGTATTTTCTTTCTCTGTAAGTGCTTATGAAGAAGTTCATCTAAACAAACTCAATTTACTTGCACAATGTCAAGGATTTAACTTCTATCCAGGTTGACTACGATGTTGCATTAGTATTCCCCTGATTTTTTATGCCTTTTTAATGTCTTTAAATAGATGAATGCAGGGGCGGTGATGCTTACAGATTGTGTTTATTGGATCATTATATTTCCATTCCTTACTCTGAAGGATTACGATTTTACCTTTGTGAGTAGAAAACTTCTGGATATTCCTAGTTCTTTCTTCTTTCTTGTTTGTGTTAAAATTGATTGCTTCTTAACTTTCTTTACCTTTTGCTAACCTAATGGGTTGATGTGACATCTACCTGTTATAAAGTTTTGAGTTTGGGGCACATTCGTTCTCTGATTTTTCTATCCTTTTTTTAATTTATATGCTTTTTCCGTAGGTCAAGAAATTACTACATCAATTTGTGTCACTTATTCTATTCTATTCTTTTGAATACTTTACATATACTATGAAATATCGGTTAGAAAAATTGTTTTTGGTATTATTCACATACCAGCAATTGCTCTTACATAAACATGATAATCGAAAATCCTAATTTCTGATAGATATAATCAATCCCTAAAATTCGGGATCAATGATATTGTACAATACATATAAAATGTAATGTCAACCCATTAATCCTCATAATTATCACTATAAGAAAATATTAAGTGCACGATAAATCAACTGGCTCAAATTAGGTTAATCCAAGAGTTCACCTTCAACTGGCTCAAATTTCTCCTAATTCAGTTTTTACATTGGGTTATGGGAATGTGACAAGATTTTGGTTTCATATGGTTGCTAATCCAAGAGTTCACCTTCAATTGGCTTTTCAAAATGAGGATTCATGGTGCTTTGTATATTTTTATCAAAATATTTTTATTTTGTTATATGCTTGTAATCTTGCACATTTTGTCATTTGTGAGTTCTATTTCCTTATATTCTATTTTGTGTGGTCATATAAGCTGTGATCCACGTTGAATTTGAAATCTTATGTCACACAAAAAGTACATTGAAGATAGAGAATACAAGGTTGGCTTGATGATAAAATTGAAACGGGTGAAGGGATAGGTTGCTGTTTTGAGTCCTCCCCCCACCTAACATAAAAAATACTAACATACTAACCATTGACATTTGCCATAAAAAAAAACAAATACATTGAGAATGTCAATAATCTGAAACAATTGAAGATCATAACTCTTAATTACAGAAATAAATAATTGTTAGAACAAAACTTAACATTTGATTTTGATTAAGTGAATACTAGAAAGCATAGAACATGAAGTATATGCATCTGATACACTATAAACAAATCTTGCAGAAAATTACAAGTGCTTTATCTGATAAGTGATAAAGCACCAAGCAGATTCTTTCCACTTCATCTAATAAATCATTGTGATGATTAAATGAAAAGTGCAAATAGACCTTATGTCAAGGTAAACAAAAATTATATTCTTGAAGCTTAATTCTGTATTGTAGTGAATGTCTTCACCATTTGTGCCGATAAGAATCTAGTCAAATACAAGTTTTTTTCAAATATCGTTTTGGAACCAAGCTAAAGTTGTTTTGTCTGCCAATTATCCTAGCACAAGCATATTTCAACTCTGGTCCAATTGTTTGGACAGTACGATGTGCACTTTACCATGATTTGGAGTAAAAAGCTATGCAATCTAGGGAGATCTAGCTATCAAGGATCTTGCCTAAAGTAGGGAAGGGCAATTAATGTTTCATGAAGCACATTTAATGTTTCTCAACTTTCAAGATTGACAAACGATTAAAGAATAATACAGAATAGTCACTTCTCGAAGAAGGAAAAAAGAATAGTCATTGTTTTCAAGTGCTAAAACTTTGTTGATTTTTCTCTATGCCCTAAAGTTTTGTAATAACTTTGTTTGTTTTCATTTAGCAAACATTTAGCAAACTAGTAGAGAGAGCTTAACCGGTAAATGTTGAAAGATGCTATCTTTTTTAAATGAGTGAAAACTGATATCTGATCACAAGACGATTTTCTTTATCTAGAAGTGGTTCATTGAAAGAATATTTTGGTCATCCAAGAGTGACTTGTTGAAAGAATACTTGATAGTGTTAACCATACGATAAGGAAAAGATCAGAAAAAGTACTCGAGGTTTTTATCCAGGAGTAACTAAGTGTCAAAGAATACTTGGTGGGATTAGTCAAGAGTGACTATAGTCCAAAATAATATTGCGATCCGAAATAATAATTGTTTGTATTTCACAATAATAATTTACTTAGTGGTACTTGACTAGTTGGTTAAGAACTGAACATAATATGCGCTATTAAACAAACCTGTATAAAAGCAATGAGTAATCTTTCCCCGCTTAAGCTATCACATTGTATGTTATATTTGTTAAGCTAACTTAAAGAAAGTGAAGTCTTTAAAGCTCAGTTTGTTAAAATCTTATGAAAAACTACAAAAAATGTTAAAACACAATTCAACTCTCCCTTATGTTTTTTCTGTTTTTCACTATAATAACCACATACAAAGTAGACTTTTACAAAATTAATAAAGCAAGATATTATGCTATATCATTGATTATGATAAGACTTCTTTTTTCCTTCTCTTATCTCCTAATGATAAAATCTTATCAGTTCTGCATCTTGTGTAGATGACAGTGAACATGCATACACTAAATGTTTTTTTCCTCCTTGGAGACGCAGCTCTAAATTGTCTGGTGAATATTTTCATGTTTTCTTGAGATTCTTATTTGGGGTAACTGCAGGAAAGATTTTGAATTAATTTAATCTATGTTTCAGCCAGTACAATGGTTCGGAATGTCTTTCTTCGTGTTATGGACAAGTATATATGTCATTTTCCAGTGGACTATTCATGCCTTTTTCTGGATTTGGTAAGCTACGCAATGCTTTGGATGTCAAACTTTCCAGACGCACTGGTTTTACTAACAATATGATAATTATGATTACTACAGGTGGCCATACCCCTTCCTTACTTTGGAATCACCCTATTCTCCATTGTGGTATGCCATTTTTCTCTACAATATTCATTTGGATATTTTCAAATTAATTGACAAGGTGGAAAACTTATTTGAAATTTTTTCGAGCAAAACTTGCGGGTTTGAGGGAACAGCGTATTGCCTTTTTATGTTAGGTTTTATTACTGAGTTTTTTCTGTAAAATGTACTTTAGAATTGTGAAAGGAAGTGACAGTTTGGATACAATGAACTTTGTGGTCATCGCCTTTGCGGGCAATTGATGTAACCCCTAATAGAATAAGGTATATGTTAGGAGGCAAAAAGGGCAATGCGCAGAATCAAAATCAGGCGAGAGAAATGCTTAACTAACTGCCTATCTGAGAATAGTGGGGTGAGGTATGCCAAATTTTTTGGAGAGAGAGATGGTTGAGGTGAGAGAAGGTATTATGGGTTCATTGTTGAGTCTTAGAACAAGAAAGACGGTCGTTGATTATGGGGGAGAAGTTCGAGATGTTCATAGTTCCAATGAAGAAGAAAAAGCGAATAGTGTTTGGAGAGCATATTCATTAATGGGTTGAAGGAAGAAATGCAAGTAGAGCTGAAGTTGTATAATCCGAGATCACTATGGAATCTCATTGTCAAGGCCTTGATGGAAGGAAGAAATTTAACTATTTAGGAAAGGGGAACAACGTGGATGAGAAAAGTAGATCGGGAAGATCATAGAATGGGGTTGAAACCCAAAGTAATTTGTGGCACTAGGGGGATCTTGAATTTTTTGCCGGTTTTGGCTGTCTAGGATTTCTTCAAGCCATTTATGTTTGAAAGTGAAGCAATCGAGGAGGAAGACCAGTTTCTTATTTCAGCCAACAGTTATCTCCAAGGGCCCAACAAAATCTGTTCATGAAAGAGACTCGATGGCCATTGTGATGGTAGTGTAGAAATGGAGACATTGTCTTCTTGGTCAGCATTTTACCATCAAATCAGATTAGAGGAGCTTGAAATTTCTGACAGATAAAAACGGTTGAGGGAGGATCAATTTAATTGGACTTCCATTTTGCTCGGTTTTTACTTCGAAGTGGAGTACAATCTGGGAAGTTCAAATAGAGAAAGTAAGGCTCTATGCAGGTAGATCATGCATGCAAGTTTAAATGTGGCTGAATGGGAGTTGGATGAAGGAAATTGAAGGAGATAACAAGTCATGTTGTGGTCACACCCCGTTACCAATTTCTCCTTGAAAGATGATGGTTATTCCACAAGGATAGATTGGAGTTGCCTAAGTAGTTTTCCGAGCTTCCTACCATTTCATCAAGGTTTCATTCATTCCCCAGGGTGGTCATTTGTGTTTTTCTAGAACCCACAAGCACATTTCATCTGTTTTTTACTGGGAAGGTATGGACAATGACGTCAATCACTTTATAGGCAAGTGTGATACTTACCGACAAAACAAATGAGACATTGTCCTGTGCAAGATTATTACATCCCTTGCCAATTTCTTTACACTTATATGGATTTCTATGGATTTTAATGGTGGGCCACCTAGGGTACAAGGCAAGGGTACAATCATGGTGTTAGTAGATAGACTCACTAAATATGCCCATTTGGTGGTGTTAGACCTTTACTGATAAGAGGTGCTTGAAGCATTTATTACAGAAATAATTTCATCTGACAGAGATACTGATTTCCTTATCCAATTTTGGATAGAATTGTTCAAGATGGCGGGTACCAAATTCAAGTAAAGTTAATATTTCCCATAGAAACAGATGGCCAAACTGAGGTGACCAATAGATGCCTTGAATCATACCTACATTGTTCTGGATGAGATAAACCACGTTCTTGGCATAAATGGTTGAGTTGGGCAAAATTGTGGTTTAATACCAAACTTAGTGTCTCCATTAGGATGACTCCTTTGAAGGCATCATATGGAGAAGGAACCTCTCACCCACCATTAAGGGCCTACTTTTCGATCTACAGTTGAAGCAGTAAATTCGATGATGGCAAGCAGAGATATTTTCCTTAATCAGCTGCAAAACAGAAACTGAATGTGGTGCAACAAAGGATGTATAAGCAAGTAGATAAGCATAGGAGGGATGTATAACTAGAGCAAAGAGATTAGATTCGTCTCAAGGCTGCCCCTTGTAAGAAATTTGTATAATAAATGTTTTATTGCTTATACAAAAGTAAAAAAGGTTGTCTCTCATATATGGAAGACTTTGGCTGAGAGGAGGAATGAGAAATTGATTCCATGATTTTACGGCCCATTTCAGGTGTCAGAAAGAGTAGGTCCAGTGCATATTAACTCCCTTTGCCTTTTGAATGAAAGATCCATCCAATTTTCCATGTTTGCAAGTCAAAGAAAGCAAATCTAGCTGATTATGAACCGCAACAAATTCTAGAGTTTTACTGAAGATTGGGAAATTCAACCTCAATTGCAAGATATCCTGAAGTTGCATTACAAAAGGGAGGTGCATGCAGAAGTTCTAGTGAAGTGGGCTCAGCCATCTGATTGTGACCATGCATGGGAAACACTTGAAGGCCTTCAACTTCGTTTTCTAGATTTGTACCTTGAGGACAAGGTTAAAGTTTTACGGGTGAGTATTAATAGAAGAAAAGTAGTTAACAAAGTGTATGTAAGGGCTAATGGAGGGGAAACACAGCTGTTACTTAATAGCTAATAAATAGGAGGATAAAGGGTGGTAGTTGAAGTTAAGAATTGATTCATAAGTTGTAAGGAGGAGAGGTCTCTCGAATTCATCAATGTCTTTTTGGGACAAACTAGTCTTCTGTCATTGAGGGACCAGGATCATGCCATCAACCTAAAAGTGAATTGTCAAATCCTCAATGTTCGTCTCTAGAGCATTATGAATATTTTTGGTCACGTCATTTGCCCATACTAATGGACATTTCCTATCTCTTATCATTAGAGTCCTTAACCCGTATAAGGAAATTTATCTAGTTTTCTTCGATGACATGCTGATCTACAACCTACATGGAAAAGAGTAACATAGAGCCCTTGAAATTGGTGTTACAAATCGTACGGGAAATTTGTTGTTTTCCAACAAATAGAAGAACATCTTTGTTGGATTTATTTGGGTCATTTGATTTCAGCCAAAGAAGAATCAGCGTACTAGAACAGAATAAAAGACACGGTTCATTGTACAGGAATCGATGCCAAAAACTAATTTCAGATGTTTGACAGGAACAAAACCAAAACAATGGGCCGTAAGTGGTTGAGTTGGGTAGCATACTGGTATAACACCAATTATTATTCAGCCACTAAAATGATTTCTTTGAAGGCATTGTATGTGAGTCACCCACAACACTAGTTAAAGGAGATGTCAGTCAACCTCTATGAAGATTAGTAAGCTGAATGACAGTTGAGAGGAATGGCATGTGGGAAGAGTTGAAACACGAACTGCTAAAGGCTCAAAATAGGATTGAAGCAATTGGTTGATAAGCATATTAGGGAAATTGAATACGACGTTATTGGGATGTGGTATTATGAGGATTCAGCCTTATAAGTTGAAAACCTTAGCCAAACAAGTAAATCGGAAGTCGAGTCCATGCTACAATGCACTATACGAAATTACAGATAAAATTGGTTTTGTTGCTTATTCTCCGATTTGTTCTTATTGTAACTTGGGTTCAGACAGGAGATTCCATTACTAGTACAATTGGAACTGCTTATATTCTAATTTCGTGGTTCTTATTAGCAACACATATCCCCAGGATTATTTCTGAGTCATTTTATTTCCTCTTTCCCAATGAATGTCTAATCCAATGTGTTCTTCATGACCTGTAGGTACTTGTTGATTGCGTTGCTACATATTCCATGTTATGCCATGTTTAAGCTGATTGTAGATACCAAACATTATTTCTTGTCGAAATGGTTCCCTTCCTCCACTCAGTTCTAAAGATTGAGTGGTATCAGACTTGGTCCCCCTAAAGAGCCAGAATATGGCTCTCCCAGCTGCACTGTGGATGGTTGAGGTTTGTTACTTGCTCATGGCTCAAACAAATTAGTCATATTCAGTCAACATGGTAAAGTGAAACTTCCAAAACCAACTTTAATTTTGCTACCATACAACTGCTTTTGAGAGCAAAGTAGAATCAGGATTTATGTAGGAACTAGGAATCATGTTTACTGTGTGATTATCGATGTACCAGTGTGTCACTCATCAACTCATGGTCCGCAGATAGATTTGTGTTCAATATCACAATAGTCCGCAGAAATGGTATATGCCCACTTTTGCTAAAGTAACTATACAACATCGTTTGTATTGTTTTTTGCTTAATTACTCATTTAATATTTGTAGTTGTATATATTTTAGGATTTTAAAAATTATTCATTTTACTCCCCACAAACACCATATGCATCTCATTTAATCCCCATTCATACCCTCTTCAATCTTTTTTTAGTTTCTACTGTCTTAAGTATAGGGATATAAGATATTAATCGAGCAGTTTCTCTTTTTTCCAAACTTGGGAGATTTGATATAGTTGGACTGAAAATGCGTTAACTAGTTTTAAAATAAAACTGTTATGTGTATCATAAAAAGATTGTTTATTGATAAATATTTAAATGCATAACATGATAACAAGTGTGTTCATTTACACCTTTATAAACTGATCACATGAAAAAATATACACACACACAAGCACATCTATACGTACAAATATTTTATGTTGGTTCATTCACTCAATGGCTATGGTTAGTGGTTAGTGGTTAGTAGTTCTAACCATGCAAATATTCTTTATACAAAAAGAGGAGAAAATTACAATTTTTTTATATTGGTTCATTCATAGTAATATTCTTTATATTAGGAACAAATAATGGGTTAGAACTGTATATCAAAGAGTTTGACAATTTCTACAAAGATGAAGCCATTGCGAGACATGTAAGTATATGTTGTCTCACTTAACGCTTGACGGAAGGTATTAGTTTGAAGTTGTTAGTACAACATGTGTTTTGGTGAACTGGTCTCTTTTTCTGGTCAATGAATTTGAAACTTCTATTAAGATATGATTGGATATGTTAGTAGATTACTCAATATTAAGGAGTTTGGTTGTCCAATATACTCTTATGCAGATGATGATAAGCTAGAACCTAGAGTCAGGATAGAGTTCTCGTATGTTATGGAGTAGGAATGTAAGGGTTCAAAATTTAATCGGTAGTTTTTTATAAAATTTCTTTACTGAAATATGAAGGAAGTTCAAGTAAGTTTGGAGGGATGACATTGATGACGCAGAAGCAACCATCTAAAACATCGTCTATTTAGACCAATAGGGGTCTTTAAGGACTTGTAACAAATTTGTTTTCTTAATTAGGGTGTCATGGATTAGATTTTTAATGATCCAATTCATATCTATTTTAATTCAAATTATTAGATCATATTTTTTATCCAAATTTTATTTTAGATTTGAATGATTAAATTATATTTTTGATCCAAATCTACTTTTTTAATAGAATTAGTTTGAATTTTTTTAAATTTAAATTCAAATATTTGGATCAAGATTTAAATCTAAATTCAAATATTTGACTCAAGTTCAAAATCTAGAATCTATTTTTTATACCTAAATTTATATTAAATTTTCTAAAACATGTTTCCTATGGGGACATAATTGAATTTAACCAAATTTTGGTTGGACCAACTCTACTGAATTTCATCATGGGACGAACTCGATCGACTTTCGGTCATGACCAACTTGATCAAATTTTGGTCGAGACCGGTCAAATTTTGGTCGATATCGACATCGACATGGTTTTGGTAAGGATTGATGTAAGCAAATTTATTTCAGTTGAGACCGACTCACCCAAAAATATATCCAAATTTTGGTTAGGACTGACTCAGTAAATTTAGCTGTATACGACTAGAATTCAGTCAGAGATAATATGGTTGAATACACCAAATTCTAGTCAAGATCGATTCGGCCAAATTTTGTTTGGACCGACTTGGTTAAATAGGATCAAATTTGGGCCAAGACCAACTCGACTAAATTCGGGGTTGATTACATTGAATTTTAGCCTGTGTGAAATTTCAATCACAACATGCTCAACTGAAACGGCTAAATTTTATACCAAGTTAACTCGACTGAATGCTAACAAATTTGGACCGAGGGTTGACTCTTTTAGGCTAGGGGTTGATTCGGTCAAATTTCTATCAAGATCAACTTGATTGAATTCGACCAAATTTTAGTCAAAGTTAACTGAATTCGACCGAATTTTAGTCAAAGTTAACTAGATTGAATATGACCAAATTTTAGTTGTGGATAACTCAACCAATTATGACCAAATTTTTTCAGAACTAACTCAACCAATGTGGTTAAATTTGAATTGGAATCAACTCGACCAAATTTCATACAGGATTAACTCTGTCGAATACAATCAACTCGACCAAATTCCTTTTGGACAGACCCTAAAAGGAAAAGAAAGGTTGGAATGCTAATAGGCATCTATATTTTGAATTCACTCAAAAGAAAGGTCGGAATGCTAATAGGCATCTATATTTTGAATTCACTCGACCCAGTACACTATATATTTTGGGAATGTCCGATGTCAAAGTCATTGAATGGATAAGTCGCCAATTCCTAAAACAAACTATTTAATGTACTTTATCCGTCCACTGGACTACGAGTGAATATTTTATCAAAGGTTTTTATTGTATGAATCTACCTCTGTGTGATGCTTGTTGAAGCATATATTCTTCGGGAAAGGTAGGGTGCAGGACGGACAATTTCAAAATCGATTACTCATTCATTAGATAGAGAAGTTCCCATTTCTGTCGTACATATATATCAACTGATGAGAACAGCATTCTACTAAAATAACCAGGTTCAGAAAGTTGTTTATTTACTCGAGTCTTATCTCCCGGTATATAGTTAGTTGTTCGTTATATAATTTAATATCAAAAAATCTAATTCAAATTATGTCATTCTTCAGTGAATTTGCGCCCATCATTTGTAAATTATAACCTGATATAATTTACCTTTATAAGCAAATGCATAACACAGTCACAAACACTGCACAAATTTATTACCACTAGTTTCTACAGACCAAGCCTTGCACCTTGCATAAGTAGATTTATTTATATGGTGCAACTTAAGTTCCTTACTTCACATAGTAACAACGATTTGGAAAGAGTCACACAGGTCACACAGGAACAAACACGGTAACTTCAAGGACTACAATAAAATCCAACCCATACAAGTGGGTGGATTTTTATTATGCTAATTAACTACCTAAACAAGGAATCGAGCTCCTTTAAGCAGTTGATTTGGTGGTAATAGCTCCAGCTGAAGTCAGCAGGGGCACCAGCTTCCCCTGATTGTGCAGTGCAGTTGTGTCTGCGCAGAAGCACAAAAAGTTTAGCCAACTGAATGAAAACTCTAAAGATTAAGAAACTCGCGAAGATCTATATAAGTATCTAAATCTTACCGTCACAGCCACCAATGTGTTTTCCGCTAATGAACACATTAGGCACAGTTCGCTGACCAGTCCACTCATGTAATGCTGCTTGGATATCCGCTCCATCACCTGCAACAGTTCAACCACTATGATTAACACAAAATTCACATTCATAAATCCTCTTCACTCACTGCACCGTGCAGCAAGTAACGAGAAAGACACAAGATTCACCCAGAACCCATTTCTTTCTTATAGGTTGCAGGAAGCTGTTGGAGACCAGGGTGCAAATTCACAGATAAAAGAAATCCAAATACTGAATTCCATACATTTCTGTGAAAAGCCATTAGCTTCCACACGACTAAAGCAAAACCAATGAGATTTATTATCAGAAAAATAACTTGGAACCGTAAATCAGCTCAATTTAATCAATAACAGAGTTTTCTATAGCCATATTCCGGTCATCAAACCATCGAATTTAGCAAACTTTTGTTGTGATTAACTCAGTCGAATTTCATCTTTGGTTGAACCGGCCAAATTTTGATCAAGATCGACTTAATCTAATTCAGCCGAGTTTTGATTGGAACCGACTCGGTCAAATTTGTCCTCAGCCGAGTATGTACAAATTTTGGCCAAGACTAATCGGATAAAATTTGACCACATACCAAATTTCAATCAACAACGACGATGACCAAAATTAGGCCAAGACCGACTTAACAAAATTTCAGTCGAGATCGACTTAATTAAATTTGACCTAATTTTGTCGGATTTAATTTGCCTAATACAACCAAATTTTAAACAAAGCCAACTCAGTAAAATTTCAGTCAAAGTTAAATATAATCAAATTTCGATCAAGGTCGACTCAGCTGAATATAATCAAATTTTGTGTAAGATCACGGTAAATTAAGTTGAATACAATCAAATTTTGTGTAAGATCACGGCAATTAGTTGAATACATCCAAATTTGAACTACTCCATCTCGAGTTTTAATCTAACCCATCTAAATATTTAAATTGAAAAATTGAATTGGACTTTTTGAAAATCCATATTTAAAAAATAGATATAATTGAAATTTAAATCGATTTTAAATATACTGAATTTTTAATAAAATCCTCGGATCAAGAAAATTGGTTTCTGTCCACCCTATAGTTCACTACCAACCTAGGAGTAGCGTAAGTAAAAGCCGCGACAAGAGAAAAGTCAGAATCAAATTCTCTATTACAATATTCTGCATATACACTAAATTTGAACCCAAAAATATATATATTAGAAGGAAATGTTACAGCGCTCTTGTGGACAAGAAAACATGACATCTTGTAAAACGAATATAAGGCCTGTTGGGATACAAGGTAAAAGGGCTATGGAGATTTTTTTTTCTACTGAAATAGACTTTCAGAAGTAAGCCTTCATATTCATTCAGAGCTTTTTACAGAGGAAAAATTCTCAAAAGCTCTTCTAGCTGGGATAGAAACAGGCTCATATAGTACAAAATCATTATTCTGTAGCTGTGAAAGGGATTGACAGATGTCAAATGTTTTACCGCATTCCTCAACAACTATTTTTACACCAGAAAATCAAAATTACGTGAAAGCCAAGCTGGATCTAGCAAAATTTCTCCCAAGCAAGGAGGATAACGAAAAAATAAGAAAAAAGAAATCAGATAGCGACAAACCTAGTGTTCAAAATCGAAAAAACCATGCGGTCTTAAATAATTGAAAACCGGCTGAATCTCGTGTCCTTATTGAACAGAGATTCCTTAAAAAACAATAACCTCGGTAGTGCACGCGGTACGAATATTAATTTTTTTTATCACAGGAACAAAAGTAAAGGGATTTAGCGAAAAGGAAAAGCAACGAAAAGACACTCACGTTCAACGTCCAACTCGAGGAGCTTGTAAGTGACGCCAAGGCTATCGAAGAGCTGCTTCACTCTGACGCAGAAAGGGCAATAGGTTTTGCTGCAGACGCAGTCAGAAACCACGGTTAAAGAAAAAATGGATCCAGCATCGTTCAAATTCACATAACAGAAATGAAAGGAAAAACAAGAGAGACCTGAAAACGACAACGGAATTGGACGACACAATCTCCTTAGCTTTGGCAAGAGCCATCTTGATGTCTCACTTTTTCTGCTCTTTGATCTGTATGTCACAATAATTTTGGTGAATAATTTTAGTGCCTCGTGTTGATGATATATATATAAGGTACGAAGAAAGAGAAACCGAGAAGAAATGTTACGTCAGCGCATGCGTATGCGAACCGACTCGCTCTCCGGGAATATTGAAGCCCGCCACAATGGGCCACTAAAACATTGCTATTCTCACCCCCTGGTATGCTAAGTTGACTCCCACCTCGTAACCAAATTATTTTAATCTTTTTTATTTTATTTTATTTTAATCATAGAATTAATAGTTGGTTTATGCACCGTATATTTTAATATTCAGACTTATCACGGGAGAAAATAAAAAGACTTATGAGAGTTGTTTATAAGAAAGGAAAAACAACCTTAGAACAAATATATCTTTTTTTTCATTTGCAAATACTTAAATATAAGAGTATAAGATAATTATGAATTTATGTAACCAGAATTACAATATAGAAAAATCTTAAAAAATCTAAGTGTATCATATATCAGTAGTCATCGAGATCAAACCTGCATAAAATCTTAGTTATCAATTCAAAGCAACTAGCATCGTAATCTTTATTTCTGGTTGTACAAAGACCTGTTTATATGGATTTAATAGAAGTCTTGATATTGATTATTGGACTAGGTGATTCAAAAATACATAAGAAAGTACAAAAAGTATGTTCTTATTACAACTTTTTTTGTCCTTTATTGCCTTTTTAGCCGTAAAGAATATAGGAACCATTCTTTAATTGTCTGCGATTTATGGTTTAAAGTTTAGATTTTATGATATGGAGTTATATATTTTTGTAGTGCATTTACCATTGTGGGTCCTTTAGCCACAAAGTTTGTTTGAACCATTTATTTATCACTTTTAATTTGAATCAAGATTTAGAGTTTATGTTAAAATGTTATTTAGGTTGTAGAACATTGACCTTTGTCGGTCCTTTAGTTGCAAACGTTGTTACAGTCAAAAACATTATGATTCTAAAATTCCTTTTAAGTCTTTTTTACCATAAAATTAAACCATTTCTTAAACCACATCAAGCTAATTAAACAATAATCATAATGATGATTATTCTTTTATTTATTTTTGTTTTATGTTGATGGAAAACCTGTTATATTAGATGGGTCTAATCTATACTCAATTTTTTTTTCTTTTTAGTCTTGTATAAATTATATATGTGTGTATTTTCTTTATATTTTATAGACTTTTGAAGAAACACATGAAGTTTAGATTTAGACCTCTAAGTGGACGATTAAGACCATGGAAAACTCTAGAGAATAAAATGTCACACCACTTGGGAGAGGCAAAATCTAGGCTATACAAGAATTTTGGAGAGAAAATGCAAGAAGTGTAGTTTTATCTTTTAAAAACCTAGTGAATTTTGGGGGAGAATGTTCTAAATGAATGGAATATTTGGAACACCTTATATTTACTATAAGTTATACAGATGAAATATTAATTATTATATTACTATGTTTGATTCCTCGCAAAATTTAATTTACTTCTCTTATGTGTGTAAATAAGTAATTTTATAAAATTTTTAATTTATAATATTTTAAATATACAAATTGATGAACTAAATGAGAATAAAATGTATTTACACTAAAAGTGAAAAAAATAATATCACAAAAATTAGTTCTTAATTCACTGGTAATTAAGTTAAATGTGTACATTATAGTGTAGGATTAGTCTTTAACCAAGTGCAAGGTATTGTTACAACATAAGAAGATATTTTTTTTTTTTCATTTACTATTCATTGACAAGATAACTTCTAATACAAATATTAATGGTAAAAATTTGTTCTTATCATCTTCCTCTCTTCACATTATATTAAGGTAATTAAGATTACATTTTTGCTAAATAAAATTTAGTTTTAGTTTCAAGGGTTGCCTGTAAATAGGAACACACCCTCAATTTTCATTGTATATTTTTGGTCCAAAGAAAAGAAACAACCAAGTTAGATTTTTCTTCCTTGTCTTAAGTGATTTTCTTGGTTCCTAGTTAGTTATAGTGTCACTTTCGTTATTTCGAGATAATTTTTTTCTTCTTCTTTTTAAATTCTATTTCAGTAATTGTATTTTCATAATCTTAAAAGGTTCATTGTTATTTCAGCCCCAATGAAAAAAAGTATTGTTCTAATTCTTCTATTTCATTCTAGTATTATCAAAAATGTCCATTCAGGTAGGACAAGACATATTTCACCAATTAAATTCTAACTTAATAAATTTTCTAAATTTCACAACTATTTCCCCTCTCAATATCCAATTTCCACCTCAATATATAATTTCTATATTCACAAAAAAAAAAAATCAACCATTTATATACATATCATGCTAATTTTTTTATATTTAACTTTAACTTTAATCCATATATATTGGATTTGAGGTATGTCCTTGATCAAATATGTCATATTAGTGATAAAAAAATTATGTTTATTATTGTTTATTTTATTATTATACTTATTGTATTTATAAGGTCATTGATTAAAATTAAATACTTGTTATTATCACAAATATTATATTAATGAGAAATATGTCTTATATAATTTTAATTTAAATTATTATTGATCATAGATTATTGGGATAGAACATCATTAATCCAGATATATCAATATGTGAGTAGTGAGTGGTATTTATAAGATAAAGATTTTAATCATTTTTGATCATATGTTATTGTCACTTAAGATTTACTGTTCAAAGGAATTATGGAGATATGATTTGAGGATGATAATCGTGTTCACTTAATGTACATTTTAGTAATCTCCTCAACCAATTTTCACTTTTAAAATTATGATTACAATAATAATTAATATCCCAAATTTCTAAAATGTACACCAAAATAAAATTTCAATATGTAAATATATTGTATTTTTATTAAAATATTTCTTTTTTTCCAATTTATTTATTTAAATATTTTTTATAAAAAAAATCTCACCCATCTAAATATAATTTTAGATTACTTTCAACATCAAGGACAATTTGTTAATCTTGTTTTTCTTTTAATTAAGCTTAATTTGTTAATCTATCAAAAGAATCAAATCATCCACTTTCACAAACTTTACTTTTAAATCTAGTCATTTTCACCTCCAAAACCCTTAAAAAGAAGAACACAAACTTCAACTTCTAATCTACTCAAATCGATCATCTCTCTTTCTCCAAATCAATCTTCTTAAGTAAACACACCCTCAATTTAAAAACCTAGCATGACAATTTATTTTTAAAAGGATCTCTCTTAAAGCTTTCAACCGTTTTTGGTGAATATCCTTGAAAATTAAGTTGCACTTAGTAATTGTTGGGTAAACTTAAATATGGGTAGTTGGGAAAATGCTTTAAGACTAGAAGCTCACTAATAGTATTTTAGTAGTAGTTAGGTAGGTCTATTTATTATGGTTTAGCAGTAGTTATATTTAATGTATGTGGTTGAAGGGTCAAGTTAAAGGGTTTATAAAAGGACCAAGTAGTGTTCATTGTAAAACACAACAATTATTAATATATAGAGTGTTTATTCGAAAGACTTGTTTGTCAACAAATTGGCATCAAAGCTTGAGAGCTTGAGTGTCTGAGTGCGTTAAATAGCATTTGAGAGTTAGAGAGTTTGATCGAGATGTCCAATTTTTCTAACAACATGCCATTGTTGAAGCTATCGAATGGTGTAAGCTATGACAACTAAAATCTACATATGAAAGCCCTCCTTGGTTCACTACGATGAGAGCATCACGAGTGAAGGACAAAACAGTTTTGTACATGTTATACCGAGTTGCCGATGAGTCCGTCTTTAAGAAGATAGCAAATGCTAAGTCTTCAAAAGACGTGTGAGATATACTGGAGAAGGCATACAAAAGGGATAATCGTGTGAAGAAAGTCAAACTTCAAACTTTCAGAGGCGAGCTTGAAAGCATAAAAATGAAAGAGATCGAAAGGTAGCCAAGTACATTTCTCGTGTTAAGATTGGTCAAGATTTGTGGAGAGGAGGTCAGTCAAACAACTCAAATGTTCAATACTTCAAGTGTGGCAAGCGTGACCATTATAGTTATATGTTATAATTGTGGTAAGGTCGGACACTATGCAAGGGATTGCCAATCCGAAAACAAGAGGGAAGAGACGACCAACCTTCTCACAAAAGATGTTGAAGATGAAGCGATGTTGTTGATGATGGGATGTTAGATTGCAAGAGCAGTTGCATGTCGAGAAGGATATTAGAGTTGCACGAGAGGTGCAAGACGAGAAGGGGTGACTTGAAATTGGTGATGAGTTTGGTGTGAAGAAGGTGTGAGAATTGTCTAATCTCTTAAAGAGAGCTCGACCTATTCAAAGGAACCCGGTTAATGACAAGTCGACCACAAAGATAATAAAGAATCCAACAAAGGGCAAGTCAACCAAGGTTAAGAACAAGTCGGTCAAGCACAAAGAGAAGATCAAATTGGTCAAAGAAAAAAGCAAGTTAGCTATATAGATAGTGAAGACCTTGACTAATCATGAAAGGAGTAAGCACGATATGGGCTGCACATGGCAACGTCGAGATGAAGTGAAGAAGGATGAAATACTGAAGCATTTAAGTTTACGAGGGGGGTTTGTTGGGTAAACTTAAATGTGGGTAGTTAAGAAAATGCTTTAAGACTAGAAGTTCATTAATAATATTTTGGTAGTAGTTGTGTAGGTTTATTTATTATGGTTTGGTAGTAGTTATATTTAATGTATGTGGTTGAAGGGTCTATAAAAAGACCATGTGGTATTCATTATAAAACACAAGTCTTAATATATAGAATATTTATCCAAAAGACTTGTTTGTCAACGGTAATATATATATATATATATATATATATATATATATATATATATATATATATATATATATATATATATATATATATATATATATATATATATTATTTTTATTTTT
>Ga0099822_1001720_pt1 | contig 26173 bp, 16 predicted proteins | sample CowpeawhiteBW_FD_76839 | JGI IMG/M metagenome (GOLD analysis project Ga0099822, IMG submission 76839) | Root nodule microbial communities of legume samples collected from California USA - Cow pea white BW | ecosystem: Host-associated > Plants > Roots > Nodule | place: USA: California | collected... | reverse complement strand
TAAAAAAAAAAAAAAAAAAAAAAAAAAAAAACATCAAGGCAGTGAAATTTATGTCAGTGTGCCTATCTGTTGCAGCCTTGATATGAAAAGATTGATACAAGGGAAGAAATACATCTGAAAACAAGAACTGTTTTTGTTTCTAAGCAGTTCCAAAGATGATGAAAAATGAGAACCAGTTAATGTATAACTTGCTTCACATCACATGCATCACGCTCACCTTGAAGTGTTCTTATGACACTGTGCAGTCCAAAATGATTTGAGAAAGAGGACTGTAAACAACAAATGAACTGATCTACACTGTATGCTCTATCTGGTGATGCTCAAGATTCCGAAGAACAATTCGGGCAAAGATTTTTGCTTCAAGTGGTGCGGTTGCTGCTGCAGCCGCACCACGCAGAACTCGGGGTGCTCCCAAGTTCTGCATCAGGTTAGCGTGGTGCATGGCATGTCGTCCACCAGGAATTGTAAACTGTAATTGAAAGATCAACACATAACAACGTCAGAGTTCAAACTGGAATTGGATAAAAAAAAAAAGCCTATGCTGCTACTTTGCTGTAGTTACCTGGAGAAGTGCAAATGCTGCACAAGCCTTGAGTATAGATGATGAATTTCGTAGCATAGCTATGAATCTTCCAATTTCAGCACCACTGAGAAACAAGAAAAGAAAAATTGGTCAAATTACCTATATATGCTCATACTAAATATATATAGCTGAAAAGAAAAGTGTTAAAAAATTAAAATTACATGCACTATTGCAACATCAAATTTTGATGCCAAAACAAAGAATACAGGAGAAGCAAGCAACTGACAATGACTTTCTATCATCAGAAAACAAGACCATACATGTGGTAGTAAGGTACAACAATACTGAAAAAGAGCAACTTTTACAAGGTATAAGGAGGAAAGGAAACCTGCATCTTAGATGTCCTGCTTCTGGAATACGTGCACCTTCAGTAACCTGTGTTAATGCAGCAGGGGCAGATGATGCAGCAGCAGCTGCAAATGCTTGTGGATCAGAGAACATAAGAACAAAAGCTTCAATGTGTTTCAAAGCCATCCTTCTGGCTCCATCCAAGCTCACACTCTTAGAAGTACTTTCAGATGGAGTGCCTACGAGAGCATATTCATCCATTCTGCAAAACATGTCATGATGCTCAAATGTTACGCATAAAATGATCTCTCATACCAAGTTTCATTGGTTAAGCAATTATTTTACAGTAAAGTCATTTTCATTTTTTTCATATATTCACACTATAAATACAGAACAGATCAAATTATAACAGAAACAAAATAAACCAAAGATCCACCATGTCTTCAAATAATACGAATGAACAAACTTCAATATGGGACATTAACCAAATATAAAAAACAAGCATTCTAAGAAACAAAAAGAAAGAGTAACAGGGACATAGCCGATTTTAATCAAATTAATTACCTCCCGTCAAACATGTAAGCCAATGCCAATGCAGCCATGAAGCGTGCCATTTTTGATACCGATGAAGAACAGAGATCAACAAGTGCAGATACTCCACCTTCCTCTACTATTCGTAGAGCATTACTAGCATTGAAAGCAAGATTCCATAGTGCCCCTGCAGCAGTTTCATGAACATCCTGAAAGTGGAAGGTGATTTTGAATTTAATCAGAATTTTACATATATAAATATAGATAAAGATGTAAAAAAAATAGAGACAAAAAGGCATGTAAATACTTGTGGGCAAAGTATGAAGGAGCCAAAATTCACATAGTATACAAGACAAAGTATCTCCCACAAGAGGCTAAGATACAAATAATGAAAGCTTGAAAACAAGAAGACCAGATATTCCTTTAGTAAAATGTTCAATTCAACACATGATAGGCCTGTGAATTATACGCACTTCATGCCCTAACAACTCTTGCTTGAGAGGGAATGTGATATTCACGTGTCTTCACTTGATAGCTTAAGCCCATTGGGATTGTTAGCTCACGGCAACAATAACTAAAGTAAAAAAATTATCATATCATAACCTAGAAAAGTCACTATTAAAAAACAAAGCATCCTAGTAGCTAGCAACAAATATTAGTTGTTCTGTTTAACCACCTACTTAACCTACATAACATATGCAGTATGAATTTATACGAAAAACTAAACCCAAAAGAGAAAAAGGCTTACGGAACCCGACCAATATAATTGCAAACAGCTACTGTAAAGCAACTTAATTAAAAGACTAAAATAATAACACCACCAACTAGGAACGAGTTGATCCACCAAAATGGGATACTTTTTTGGAATTGCTATTTACTCGTCTAGCATTGATTTATAAACATAGGCGTAAACATCAAACATAAAGGGAATAAATTACCTCTGCTTCAGACCGTGCAAGTGCAATCAGAGGTGCAACACCTCCTTCTCGTCCAATGGCAACACTACGCAAACAAAAACCAACATTAATGAATACAGGCATAATCTGATACAGAAAGATAATGAAATTTTATAATGACAACTTTTTTAACCAAGCTCAAAACCATATATTAGTCAAAGAAAAGAAACAGAAAGTTAAAAATCTTGCATTACAAGGATTAAAAACATAGAAAGGGCACATTGAACTAAAATCATTTATTTTATTAGTGAAAAACCAGAACAGGTCCTCTAATTCGTTGTTTGCTTTTAACAAAGTAGGTTGGAAACTATCTAGGATGCAGCTAAGAGGGTACATTTACACCACAGAGTCTGATGTGATGAATACACATGCAAATTACATATCCAACACTACATGAAGTTGGAGCATATATAATGAACTAATTTTAAAACCTCAGGGGATTTGATAAAGACCTTGGTTTTGCAACACATCTCACAAATTGTGGCTTAAATCGCATGATTAATTAAGTTTCTCGTTTCCTTATTTTAATTTAGTTTCTTGCAATTTGATCATAATATTCAGTTTCCTATAAGATAGCTTGATCATAATCCATAAACTTCATGGATGGATTTAGATTTTGTGCATATAAGTAATTGTACAAATCACTAAATATACAACAAGAGAAATCATCCCTTCCGTCATTCGCGTCATTCATGAATTGAGGTTTTTCGTTTCACTACACAAGACTCTCGAAACTCATCTTTCTTCTCTTTCTTTTTCTATTCTATTCTCTCCAATCAATATCTCATCGTTAACTTTGTCTAGTGCCACAAATCTATTGTTCCTAAGTGTGACAATTGTCAAAATCAAAGATTGTCAAAATCTGAGATCCTACCTAAGATCAAGAAATGAAAATTTTTAAATCTTGAGACTGTAGGATCCTCTACTAAAAATAGTCCAATTTAAAATTTAGAAAAGAAAAAAAACAACTTAAGTAACCAATACATAAAACGAGCTCACTAAAATACAATTGTTTAGATATTTACCTAGTATTTATTGTATTATTAATATCTTAATATTTAACAATGATTATAAAGGAAAAATAAGAAGAAAAAAAAAAGGGGGACCCAAAATCAGAAGACTTTATTTCAAAGGCCAAGTATAAGAAAGATCAGCACAAAACTAATTGTAATTAGAGAGGGTTAATAACCAACAAAAATAAAAGGAAAGAAAGAGAAGAAAGACACAACTAATGGCAATGGGGACGAAAAATCGGAAAAAAAAAAGTTATTAAAAAGAAAAATATGATTTTTAAGTAGACAAAAGTTTGTACCCCGACACTATCTCTCATATATGACGAATTCCAAACAAGTCTTAAGAATCAAGATTCAGGGAGATAAAACACAAACAGAACTCTTAGAAGTACCTATTAGCTTCCGAGACTGACAATCCCCACAGAGCTCCAGCAGCCCTCTCTTGAAGTCCAGGGGAGGCATTAGCACAAGCTTGGGCAAGAGCAACCTATAGAAACCATAATGTCAAAACATAAACACACTAAACTTTTCAGTCAACCAATTCCATTCTATCTCCCAGTCTCTCTCACCCTATATATTCCTCTGCCTCCCCCTCTCTAAATTTAACAGTGGTTTTAAAGTGCAGGTTTCTCCCTTATTTTCTGTCACCGATTTGCATTTTCTTCGGGAATGTTTCTTATCATCCCTTGTATCTTTCTATTTCTATTTAATGCTACAACTTTTTCTATTTAAAAGTAATAGCTTAACCTGGTAAGAACTTACCAAGGCCTGAACTCCACCAGATGCGGCAATGGCTTCTCGATTTCTATCATCAAATGACAAATTCCAAAGTGCACCAGCAGCCTCTTGCCTGTATAAATATCAGGGTCAAAGCAAAGTTACTGCAATAATATTTTTCAAGGTACAAGATCACAGGCTAAAGAGAAAAGACATCAATTGTAAATCAATTATCCCACAAGCTTAAACTGTTGTATAAATGGTTTATGAAACCAATTTCTACAAGCAATGGCCATTTTCTTTTATCATATTGCAGTTCAGATCATTGTTTGTGAAGTCCGTAGTTACAGCTTCTAAGATTAGTATTGGTTGGCAGATCTTCAGCCAATATTTTGGGGTGCCAAAATTTTGATTGAAATACTCTTTTGGTCCATTTTTTCGTCCAAAAATGTCATATTGGTTCTCTAGTTTTTTTAGTCTCAAATTGACCTCGATCTTTTAAAAATTGATGCAATTTAATCCTTTTTATTAAATTTCTTGAAGCGAAGCAAGAATTTTTCATCAAAATTGACACTGGTATTATGTCAATTACATTAACAAAAAAAAATCATTATTCACAACTACAATTTTTATGGAAAAACATTGATCCAATCCAAGAAATTTAACAAAAAAAGACCAAATTGCTTCATTCTTTCAAAATTCGGAACCAAACTGGAACTAAAAAAAATTAGAGGACTAACTTGATATTTTTGAATTAAAATAAAAACCAAAAAAGTAATCCCAAATTTTTTCTATAAAGTAGTAAAAACATTGTATTTATTTTTGTATGGTAATAAAAAATAATAAAATTATAATTATTGTTATCGTTATAATTATAATTATAAAATTAAATAAAAGTAATTTTTATAATTTTATTATAATTAATTTTCATTTGTAGTGATTAAATTTTAAAAAATAATTAAATAAAAAGATGGTTAAATTAAATAAATGATCACTTAAAAAATAATATTAAGAAAACAATTATTTTTATTTAAAAAATATTTAAAAGGTCAAATTGAAAAATAAATATGGACAATAAAAAAAACTTTTTTTATGTATTGATATATAATTTTTTTTAGAATATTAAATATATAAAATATATTAAAAATATTAAATTTTTAAAAAATATATTTAAAATTATATAATAAATAATATAAATATAAAAAAATTTGGGGGGGCCATGGCCCCCCTATGTCACAACGTAGTGAGTTTATTTGTAGTAAACTTTAGCAGTTGCGTTGATATAAATAATTTATTAAAATACACGTGTTAAGTCAGTGTTTTGTTTCACAATTATTCAGAGTCTTATCTCATACAAATATATTCACTTGGGTTCCCTCCATCTATATTTCCCCTCTTCCACCTAATCCCTATTTTCTTTTATCAAAAACATACCTAAAAGCAATACACAGGTACAATATTACACACATGCAAAGAGCAGTTAAACATTACCTGACACCCTCGTGGGGAGAACGAGTAAGTTGAACAAGAGCCTCAAGAGCACCTGCTTCTTGTCCAACGGCAGCATTGTTACTGTTACTATCTCCATGAGCAGCTAAGTTAGCCAATGCACGAGCAGCCTGATATTTAACAGTAGTTATTTTAATAACCCCACACCAGTGCACTTGCATCCCTCCATGGAAAGTAAAAGATTTGAAAAAACATATAACACATTCTGAAGAATCACTATATAAGTTAAACAATGTTCATGCATCTGTATTTAATGTAAACATGAAGAATTCATACGAAATTATATAAAGCATTTGCAACCATGAGGCACTAGTAAACAACCATTGACAAAAATAAGACATTGTAGACTACAACACCATCAAAACCAGAAATGACATCGAACTATTCTTTGTCTCTCGATATATACAAATAAATTACATACCTCTGTGAGGTATAACTTTTAGCAGAAAACTACATATGGAAATAGATCCATGATTCTTGTTCCACTTATAAGGGTACTTATCCAGATTAGGAAAGATGCACCATTGTTCTCAATCATGGTTATCAAACTCGAGTTTTAACTCATAAAAATGTACAAGTTCACAAATCCACAACCCGTTTCATGTTAACTCATTTGTAGGTTTGTTTTTTAGAGTGGGCTCGGTGGGATCATAAACTCAGGTGAACACAGCCAAACCCCCAACTTAGAGAGTTCAACTGCCGTTTTTTAACTGTAAATGATTCTCCTTTGTGTCATTTTGGCATGCAAAAATGGAAGAAAAGGGAAGACCCACGATTAGGGTTCTCCACAATTCATCAATGTGTTGTTTCTCTTTGCTGTTGGTGACAGAGCTACTCTTCTCGTCATGCTGCCCATCTCGCTGCTGATGACAATGCCCATCTTGACTCACACTGCATCCCTTCTCTATTCGCTATTTGTTCTTTGCACAGAAGGTTCAAGCAAGTGGCAGCTATCTTCTCCCTACAGTCTTGTGGTTTGCAAATTTCTTGAAGCTCCATTCTCTCTATACAATTTGCAGATATTTCTCTTCGTTTAGCTATTAAATATTATCATATAAGGAACCTGTTTTGTATGAACTTATATTCTATTTAGTGTTGTTTGAACTTATTTAATAGCAATTAACTACTTGACTGTTACTTTATCGTTGAGGTTAAATATTTTGCATTATGGAAGTAAAAAGTTCAAAGTTATTACAGTTATTTTAATAATTTTTTATATGAAGTAAATTGGTAAGAGTTCACGATTCAAGTCTATGGATCAAACTTACAAACCTTTCAATAGTTTGCATAAACTCTAGATTTTTGGCAATCTTGTTATTAATGGAAGATGGCAGAAGGCAAAAGTTCTGCCATACAAACATACCATTGTAGCCTATGGCGCTGCCATTGTGAGCCTCCCTTCACAAATTGCCTATGGCAGTAGGTAAAAAATCTGCCATGACTGCCATGGCACCAAAAGTTAACACTGAGAAAAGATAGAGAATATAAGTCCAGAAATTCAAGGAACCTAGAATCAGACTGAAATTCTAGATTCAAGTAAACAACCTTGTAGTGTGATGGCACCATCAATGTCAAAAGGATTTAGCCATTGCTAAGCCTTCCAACTTCCAAACTAAGGACTTGTAGGTAAAAAAATCAAATAATACCACCGACAACACAATTTCATAGCCCCACCCCCACACCTTTTCAGGAGCAAAAAGTAAATAACAATTATTGTTGGAAAGCCGCCTTAATCATGGTCACTCCTAGCCCGCCTTAATTTCAGGTTCAAGGATGGTGTTTAGCCTTGCATCAACTAGATATATGAATTAAATAGAGTTTATAAAGTTTGGATAATCTTCCCCTTACAAACTAATTTTATGGAATTAAATTAAGCCCAAATTCTAAGAATTCCCAATCATGTACACAATCATAAAAGCATTTTTTAAATATCTACGATGGGTTCCAATATTGAATTGGCAGGTATTATCAATGAAATAAAAACAGCTTCAAAGATTTTAGTAATTGAATTGGATGGTACCCAAATACTAAAAGGCGGTGCTACCTGCTCTTGCACACCCTCAAATTTGCACTTACGTGCAAGCATCACCAGAGCATGTACACCTCCTGCCAGCGCAACCTCTGTACTACACTTGTCATCAGCTGCCAAATTAGCCAATGCACCAGCCGCCCGTTCCTGAAAAATTAAGACTATCTAATCAACCAACTGCAATACATATTATAAAACAGCAACATTACTGGATATAAGAAGTAATATAGTAAAAGTAACTTAAGAAGCTCATAACATAAAACCAGAGAACTTACTAAAACTCCATCTCCACTAGAGGACCACTTGAATATAAGATCCACTAAAGCTTGTATTCCACCAGCTTCAGCAATAGCACCCTATGATGGAAGGCTTTTAAGTTTATAATTTAAACTTTAAGCATTAAATATCAACAAATGAAAACTAAATAACATACAATATCCAAATTCCAACCTTGTGCTCCTCTCCAACAGAGAGATTCCATAATCCTCCAGCAGCCTCTTCAGCCACCAGCTTGTTCATAGACCTGGCCAAACCAGCAAGAATCTGAATCCCACCTTCTTCTGCAACAGCTTTGGCCACATTGGCATTGACAGACAAATTTGCAATGGCCTGCAGAAATTTTGAAAATTTAGAGAAATAAATCCACATTGATCATGTTAGATTGTTCTTAGCTCAGATTTATAGTGAAAAATGCATCTTAAACACACAAAATATCAAGACCACCTCAACAAAATGTAAACATTAATTTTTCTCACAATAGATCAGGTAAAAAATGACTACAAATTATCAGATAGACCGTATTTAAAAAAAGGGGTAGAAAGAGTACCTTAGCCGCCTCGGATTGAAGCCCTTCCCTCCAAGATTTTGCCAGGCCAAGTAGGAGGCGTATGCCTCCATCTCGCATAACTGCTTCAGCCCTTCCACAATCTATGCTAGCATTTTCGTCATCAATTACAACAAAAGTGGCAAGTCCTGTGGCTGCCCTCTCTTGAACATCCTCCTGAGAACTCTGCATTAGACTAAGTAAAAGTGCTCCACCTTGTTCAACCCAGAAATTATCAAGACCCTGCTGAGGACTCTCAGCAGAACGCAAAAGTGTGTGAGATAGCATCCACTCAAGCCAGGGTATAATTTCATTAAGATCCTTATCATTATTCTTTGAGGTCCTCCAGTCCAAAAACACATTTTTTCCTCTCTTTGTATTATCAAAAAATAAAGAAGCCAGTCCTTTAAAAATATCAGTACGAAGGGAAACTAATAACTTGTTTTTATATTTACTAGCAGAAAAGCTAGTGTCTTCTTCAAGGATAGGACAATTCAGAGCAATCAAAACCCTCAAATTCTGTGTTAAGGAAAGCAGTCTGAAAACAGCAGATGGTCCAATATCAGTTCTTGAAACATCTAACCCAATCAAGTAAGGAAGTTTATGCCAAAGATGGGAAACCACACCCCACTTCATACTTGAAGTCCCCGCCACAGAAAGGAAACGAACTGATAACACATTTCCCAGTGCAACCTCGTCAACATTCAGACAGTCAATGAACCCAATGTCAGTCAACTTTGGACAATACTTAGCCAAAGCATTAATAGCATCAGCATTTACATCCCTGATACCCGAGAGTCTAAGCTTATTCAAGTTAGGACAGCAATGAGCTATTGCTTTTATAGCATCACTACTTATTCTCTCACAAAAATCTGGTCCAAGCTGAAGGCTCTCAAGTGACTCATGCCGAGCTACAATCACTGAAAGAGTTGCATCACTAATCTTCCTGCAATAGTCACCGCTCAATTCACGCAAGTTCTTAGCTCGAAGATGAATTATTGCATTAGCAGATTCCTCTCCCCGAAACCTGAGCTTCTGTAGATGCACACACCTAGGAGCAAGTGATGAAGCCATGTCAGCATCAAACCTGTGCGAACGAAGATCCAGAGAAGTCCACAGACACGGGGAGCTACCAAGAGACCTCCATGTCTTACAAGTTGACGACAAGCTAGCTCGATCTCGGTAACTCAGACAAGACAACAGCTGAATTACTGTGTCATCAGGCAAGCAGTTCCAATCAACAACTCCTTGGGGTTCCAAATGCAAAACCTCCTCCTGAACTTCAGGGGAACTAGATTGCACCACATTCCCTTTACTTTTCCTTGCCACCTTCCTCCTCACTCTACGATTCATTTCTCAACAAAATCACACAAAAAACTTCAAACTTCAAACCCCAAATCCCCAAACCACTGCAAGAATTCACCAATACAACATCTTCAGGCACACAAATCCAAAAACCATTGAAAAAGATAACACCAACCTCCAAGACACAATCACCCCTCCACCCCCAAAAAACCCTAGTCTTCAACCAAAGTTAACACATCAAAAACAAGATAACAAACAGACCTGAAACTCCACAACACAACACAACCCACCCCAGATGCCTAAAAACGGATAAAACCCAAAATTCAAATACAGGTAAGAGCACAAAAAATAGAATAATAAAATGTTATTATTTTCTCAAACCTGTGGACTCAGGGTATTTGGTCTTTGTTGAATACAGAAATCAGATGCATTCAATAGAATTTTCAATGAAACCCATCAAAGAAAAGGGAGTAAAGAATTAAGTTTGTTGAATGGGGTGCGGAGAGAAAGATAGATAATTCAAAGGGAAATTCAAAGGATGAGAAAGGTTGTCTTACATGAGAGGTCGAAGGAAGAAAATGATAAAGAAAAAGAGACGGTTGATTAGGTTAAATAAGAGGAAAATGTGAGAGAATACAATAGAATTCCAGCATTGGGGAAAAGGGAGGAGGGACGAAGGATGGGAGGGGAAGGAAGGAGAACAACAATGCTGTGAAACTACAACTCACAAAATCACCATCTTTTATATCCCTTCTTTCATAAATAATTTCATCCATTTGCATCATAAATAAAATAATATCATATTATTTCTTATTCTTAGACATCATTATTGATCTTCTCAAATTATAATGTAATGATTTAAAATATGTATTAGGATACTTAAAACTGTTTCTATATCTTAATTTCTCTTACATGTTTTATTCTTGTACTTTCTTGCAATTGTATAATATGTTAACTTATGTTAATATTATGACAGCCATGTCTATTAATTTCACTAAACTTTATTATTCTCCATGTAGTTATGGTGGATTAGATTCTTAAGTAGTTCATTGTGGCAATGAACTTTAACTGTTACATTAATCTCAACACTATAGTTAGTTCAGTGTACTTCAAATGTCACATCAGTTGCACACCACCTCCATGACAACATAGCCAAACATAATTTCTAAAAGTATTACATTATGAAAATCAATGTCTTCAAAGTATGAGACTTTTTTTTAAAAAAAATATAATTTTCTTAATTCAAATTTAAAGATGAGCCTATACATATTAAATAGATTTGATATGATATTTGAAAAAAAAAATTATAAATGCCATCCACTTCAAATTACAACAAGATTGGCTTTGGCACTCTAGGGTTGTTGCTTTAAAATACTAGACAGAATCAAACTTATACTTAACTGAACATTACATTAATAAAATGTAATTATTTAAAAGCATGTAAATTCTATGGTTGTTTTAATTTAGTGTTAGAAGTTAAATTAATTATTAATAATTAATTTAGCTCATATAAACTCAATTTCAATTGAATATTGAAAAAGAAAAAATTAATTGTCACCTTCCATATTAGACAGACAAACAGGACAGATATAGTAATATAAATTATAATTGTTGTTTTAGTGATAACTTGTTTTCGTTTAGTATTACTCAAACCTAGTTGTTATAACCAAATTCATGCCCTTATAGTTTAATTTTTGACATTTTTTCTACAAAAGGTATTGTTGAATCTTCTGTATTTTAATCGTTTGAGTAGTTCAAAATTTATCTAAGATTATATTATATATGTCTTATATGTATTAAAAAATGTTAAACAATTATATTAGTCTTAATTATATGAAATAGGATACCACTTGTAAATATATTAATTGTTCATTTTTTTTGTAAGCTTTTTATTTTACTGTGAAGTATATTTAAGAGAGTGATTAGTTTGGTTGAGTTGAGTTTAGATTAGATTTCAACTCAATTCATTTAATTATATCTAGTAGCCCTACTCTTAATTGGTTGGATTAAACCAGAGTTTGAGCAGTTAAAAAAAATGTGTTACCTCTTTCTCATGTTAACAACAAAAATGTAAAAGTTAACAAAATAATAAAAAAATGTAAAACAATGATCATAATATAAACCATAAATGTTTTGCAATTTAATGAATGGTGGATCCCACGGAAGAATGTCAATCTTATTTTCCGAATGTTGATGAGTCTTATTATTCCAGTAACACTATTGAATAAAATTTAAATAAGTGAAAACGTAATAAGTTCCTATTCATGTGATGATTGAAACAAACTAAATAATCTTTTAACCCTTATATGAATGTCCAATATGTATATGTATATAAATAAATTATGATAGTTATACCGAATTTTAACCGTTAATATTATTTAATAAGAATATTTTAAAATTAATATTTTTTTAAACTGAATTTTAATATTTTCAAATTAATGAACAAATAGTTAAACATAACTTGTGCACGCTATAAATCTAACACCATAAAACGCTTTCAATATAATATTCTTTTCAAAGTTATCACACTCTATTAAGAGTACTGACAATATATTCTTCTGAATATATATTTTAAAGAAAAAACAATTGAAATCATATTGAAAGTTTTCCAAAATATTATAATTTTGTTTCATATAATCTTTCCGATGTTCAAATGATAAAGTGAACATTTCCCTTTTGTTTGGATGAAAGATTTAAATAATTTTAGGAAATTGAAATATTTTGAATTACTTGTAATTAAATTCTCTCATTTTTTAAATAATTAGTTTGAATGAAGTAATTAAAATATCTTAGATTTCAATTTTGTTGTTTGGATAAGACAATTTAATTTCTATTTTAACTCAATTCTACCTTTGAGTCTAACTTAACTTAACTCGACCTTCAATTCGGTACAACTCGTCTTGACTTTTGGTTCAAGTCAATTCGAGCCGACTCGACCACAGCTAGTCTGACATGGGCCAATTTGAATCAATTCGGCATCGACACAATTTGAATCAATTCGACCTTAGCTTATTTGAACAAATTCGGCCCAAGTTGACTTGACTCAACCTTCAACTAGGGTAGATTGGTTTAAACCTTATGTCTTGGCCAACTCAACTCAACCTTCAGTCAGAGACGACTCAGCTCAGAGCCACCTCGTCTGGACCTTCGGCCCATAACGCCTTGGCTTGAACTTCGACCCGGGTCAACTCGACTTGACCTTCGGCTCAGGCTAACTTAGCTTAACTAACAACACGAGTTAAGTAGGCTCAACTTTCGGCCTAGACCGACGGTCTAGAGCCACAACGTCTCGACCTTTGGCCAAGGCCAATTTAGCTCAACCTTATGCTTGGGCCCAACTCTGTCGATTTACGGCCCCAGTTGACTCAGCTCAACCTAGGGCTCAACACGACTCATCTCGACCTAGGACACGAGCCTACTCGACTCGACCTTCAAGTCAAACCAACTAGGCTTGACCTTGAACTCAGGTCGACTAGTTTCGACCTTTGGCCTAGGCTCACTAGGCTCGACTTACTGTCTGAGCCAACTTAGTTTGACTTGCGGTCAAGGCCGACCCAACTCAAATTTGGCTTGAGCCATCTCTTCTCCACCTTCGGCTAGGTCAACTCGAGCCGGCTCATCTCGTCTTTTAATCCAGGCCGACTTGTCTCGTCCATTGGGCCGAACCGACTCGTCTCGACCTTTTGTCTGACCCGACTTGACCTTTTGGACCAATTCACTTTTTTTGTTTTAACCATTGAGGAATTCCATAACCTAGGGAATTCCAATTTCCTTCTTTTTTTAGTGAATTTTAAATTCTACTATTTTAGTTATTTGAAATACCTTTTTAAAAAAATTCTTCAATTTCAATTTACTTTTAATTTTCTCATCCAATCATTTCATTTTTTGAAAGAATTAAAAATTTTCAAATAAATGAATTACTCTCTTAAATTGTTTATGATATTTTTTCAACTTGTTGGATTCAAAAGTCTCCGTACTTAAATGCTTATTTGATGTTTGAGCCATAAAAAAAATGGTCAATTGATTACGGATAGGATATTCAAGCAAGAGAGATATCCTATAAATTTTTTCTCCTCTAGAACTGATGTAATTTAAGCGATGTGAGACAGTCAAAGTGAGTTGAGTTCACTCAATTGCTCTGCACCCAATGGTGGTAATATTATTTTGGGATGTTCATGGTTGTTTTGATAAAGAAACAAAGACAGACATTTAGGAAGTGGAAAATATACTTCTTCGTTTTTAAGTATTAGGACAGATTTTGAATATTTAAATTTCATGACATTTTCACCCTGCAAACTGAGTTAACTTCACTTTGAAAAAACCGTTGAAAAATTCTTCATCCTGTGCTTTCCATATACTCAAGGACTTTGTAATTAATCATGAAAGAGGACTTAATAAGCAGTATTTGGACACCAGGATGAAAAAGGCTATATCGTACATAGTCACATGTTTGTTTTCCATAGCATTATGAAGGAGTTTTTCCTTCATATAAAAATTTGAAGTTTCATCTCAGACTCCAATGCTTCCATACCCTTTATAGTAAAGGATGATTTATGAGAAAGTAAGAGAGATAAAAAGAATGGGAATGTAGTAGACACAAACACTCAAATCAATCAAGCATCAGTTCTACCACAGGAGCAAGTAAACACATGCTACCATGATGGATGAACATGCCCAAAAAGAGAGAGTATGAATATAAAAGCATCAGATCTGTAATTTGCATAACTAGTTTGTTTCTTAATACAGTAATCTGTTAGTCCCAATTGATAAATAAATTTGCTACTTATTACTCATCTCAAGTCTCTATCACTAGACAACTGGAAGCAAGATCCTTCTGGCTGTTTGACTTTGACCTACATGAAACTATCATCTTTAACAGTGTTGCTTTATTGGAACACACTTTTACCACACACCATTATTTGATATCTATTAATTTTTTCTTTCAGACTTATTTGTAGTTTCTTAGCTTGTAAGTAAAATAATCAATTCTATCAACCAATGTTTTCATGCTGTTAAAAAATTACATGGGACACTGGATTCAGCTACTCATGTAATCTCACACAAGGTTGAAAAACAATTTTTGGTTTGACACGACATCAATCATCAAAGTTCTGAATGTTTATAAGGTACTACAGTAACCCTCTTCATTTCACTTCAAATCATTGCAGTTCTAAAAATGATTTTAATTCTTATGCTGGTAGTAAAGAAAAGTCCTAGTAGTCACTAAAATTGAATTGCAACATGCTAGACTCTAATTGCCGTGCTTTTTATCGGCTAGATAAACAGATATCAGATAGGTATTGTTTTTTGGTCACAGACTGGACCACAACTAGCATAACAAACCGTATTTGTTCTTAACACAAAGATCACCACCACCTCAGAATCTCAAACAATTGTAGTAAAGCACCTAAGTAGCTGCTAAACATACATATACACTAGAAAAAAAGACTAGGAAACAGATTCCCCAAATCCATTCCTTTGATTCTCTCTAAATCCATGCCTCCAATAGCAGTTACAAAAACGAAATGTCGTCCCAATGCTTAACCCCACATAGGCATTGAAACCACCCATCAATACATAATTTCATGCAAAGAGACACTGTAGACAAAATTTATCAAAGGCCACTGAAAAAATTATTGCACAACAAGCCATTCATTTTCTATGAACTTTTGTACTGAGTTACATGCTAGTAAATGGGACAAGATATAACATTTTCCTCCATTTCTTGGAGAAAGTACACAACATTTTATATACATTGTTCAAAGTACATAACATTTCTTTTATTTACTGGAAGACACCGCACATGAGAAATAGAAAAAAGGCTTTGCCAAACTAAAAGATAATAAAAACAAAAGCGAGCAAGAGTCAAACACGCTACTTTTCTCTTACACCAACTTATAGTAACAATTATTTTCCGAGAGGAGAACCTTGAAGCTTTTCCCACATGGACACGCAAATCCAAGGCTTAGGCACTGTTCACCCCACTCAACACTAACTGCTTCTTCAGAATCTCCTCCTCCCAAATCATCCTGCAAAAACACATGGATTGAACATAAAACATTAAAATTAATCTAAGAAGCAGTCAAGCCATATATCCAAAAAATAATAACAAGTGACAACTTTATAATTACATATTTTGGAGTCTAACTTCTGTTCTCTTTCAATATAAATATTTGTGTGGTGTCAACCCTGAAAATATCATTTCAAGTGTGATTTTTAAAACAGTTACCATTCATAGTAATATGTAATGGATTATTACAAACATGTAATTACTTTTTCTTCCCGTCTTATTTCCAACCTATTTTTCTTTGTATCCCTTTCTGTACTTCTCTGACATATCTCATTTCATTTATCACTTTTCTTCCCTACACTTTCCTTTCTTTTCTATCGTGTTATTTCCTAAACCCTATTCCCCCCACGATGGAGTGGATGTGCAATTTTTCTTCACTGATAGGATTACAATGTAAGATACTTTACAACATGTACATTCTAATTAACTTTTATATTACGTATCTTAGTAGAATTACATAACCAAACAAATTAAAGGTAACACAAGGTAAATCTATTACAGTTAGAATTGAAGGATGATTGGTATTCTTGATCCATACATACACATACCTGAGGCAGGACTTTGTCTTCTTCAGCTATACACTCTTCTTCCCTTCCATTTTCTTCCTCATCATCCTTCATAACCTCATGCCACCATTGCCACATCTCTTTCAATCGCTCCTTGATCCTTCTCAGTTTCTGCAATTACACGCACAAAACAAACAAACAAAAAGCAAATCCATTATTCCAAACCCTAAAGATCAAAACTTTTTATTCCCTTTCAATTTCCCAACCCTCCATACCACTGACTCAGGAGCGGCGGTTTCCTCGTAGTTCAGACTCGGAGAAGGTGTGGAGAGATCCGAGACGCTCCTTCTGAGGCCCGGCGGCAGGGGCGGTAGCCCGGAGCCTCTCTCCGCAGGAGTGGGAGGCGCCGGAGCCGGAGGGCGGTAAGGGTCGGAAACGCAGCGGCGGAGGACGGGGAAGGAGCCTCTCTCCGCAGGAGTGGGAGGCGCCGGAGCCGGAGGTCGGTAAGGGTCGGAAACGCAGCGGCGGAGGACGGGTAAGGAGCGGCGCTTGTTGACGAGGGAGTAGAGGTTGAGCGGAATGGGGACGGCGGAGAAGCCGTAATGGGAGAGGTCCTCCTGGTCACAGGATAGCTTCTTGGCGGAGGGCTCTCCGGAGAAAGAACACGACGGGGGCGATCGGCGCTTCATGGGGTTGTTGACGGCGGAGCAGGGAGGTTGACGGTGGCAGCAGCCGTTGTTGTGATGCATCATGGACAAGAAGTCGGTGGGCTCAACCACTGTCGTGGAATCAGCGTGATCGTGCATCGCTTGTGTTGGCGTTGGTTGTGGAGAAACTGCGGTGACGGGTTCGTTCTGAGCATGAACGTTTATTTCACCCATTTTCTTGAACTCTTTCTTTCTGATTTGGCCCTTTCTTTCTCTGGTTTTGCTATGAGAAAATGGGACTCGCCACGAAGAAGAAGGAGAAGGCCTCTCGGTTTTATATATGAGTGAAGAGTATTTTGAATTTTAACGGCTATTGGCGGGTTCTGTTTAAGCTTTTAGGGTAAACACAATTTATTAATATTACACCTTTTCTAAACACAGATAATTAGTATAAATATAATTTTTTTAATAAGTCAGATTAACGATTAAATAATTCTTTTTTATTACTGAAAATTGTGAAGAGTATTTCTAGAAAACATGATTACAGAATAATCATTAATTCTAAATCTTAACAATGGATAATTCTAGGCAGAAGCATATACATGTATTTGTGTATCTTGCATAATTGCTAATTGATGAATCAATTATATTTTAAGTGTTCAAGCTGGATTCCACCAGATTCAATTTTAGTTTAAAACTTTTAATCCTTTAATAAAAAGTATTTCAATAGTATTTTATTTTTTATAAAAAAATAGAATAATTTGTTTGAATATGAAATCAATGAAATTAAAATCTAAGATATATATAATAATATTTTTATTATTTAAATTTTGAAATAATATATCACTCTTATAGTATCTTTTTCACTTAATTTAATTGAGATATTTTCCGTTTAGATTTATTTAAGTATTATTAACCTAATTTAACTCAATATTTTCAGTAAATTTTTTGAAGTATCGAAAAAGAATATACAAAATTTCTTAAAATATCGTATATATATATATATATATATATTATTAATTTATAAATATTGAGAGAGTCAAAACCTCTAAAAAAACTCCGGCGGCACTGAACTCAACAAAAATTATGATATCATCAACTCAATATTGGGTTGATTCAATTATAGTTTTTTAAGTGATATTGTTATGATATATTTAAATTAAAGTTGACAACTATAATGATCAAGATTATTTTAATGTAAATGAATGTTATTTCTTATGTAATGTCAAAATAGTTAGAATGTTTGAATGCTAGTAAAATGGAATTATTTTTTGGTAAAACAAATTTTTAGTGAATGCGAGGCACATTTTTTTTTTGCAGTCTTCGGGTTGTCTTTTCTTGTCTATGTCGTTTTCTGTTTGTGTACGAGATTTTTTTCCCATAAACATGTTATTTTGTGATACTTCCTACATTTAATGCTTGCTGCATTAAACTAACAAATCTACAACTTCAAATTATATTACTTAAACAATTAAACATTTAAAAATAAAAATAATTCAAGTTCTTACATTTTCTAAAATTTGTAAAATTATCTTTCCTATTACAATGATCAAATTTAAAAAAAAAAATGTGGATACTTTTCAGATAGCTTATGACGAGGTCAAACAAATTTAGAGTATACAAGTTAAATTACAATTGCAATTTATAAATAGCTTGTGGGGTATTTTGCAATCGATTGATATTTTTTAATAGTACAATTATGCTATTAGGCTCTTGTTTTACACGTTTCTTTGTCCTCACACATTCAAACAACAAACTTTATGAGATCATCTTAAAAATAATCGATGCAAGAGAAAGAATCACATTGAAATGATTTTAAATTAATAATAAATTAAAACTAAATGTGTTTTTATCAAATAAAATTATATTAAAAATATTAGCAATGTTACGAAAACCAATTAATATTTGAATAAAAATATTCGAATGGGAAATTGGATAACGTAGAAATCAAGTCCGTGCAATTTAAAAGTTTTTTTTTGTTTAAATTTCTATTTATTGAGAAATTTTTAAATATTGTATCATAATCTTGGAAACTATAATTTAAATGTGAAATTATGTAATTGGACTGAAATAAGGCCACATTCAAATTGACCCACGTGTTGTCTTTACCAATATAACATGTGTACATCATATACCCAAAAAAGATAATTATTGAATAAGAAAAAAAAATATCCAATTTGTCCTTTTTTAATTTATTAATAATGATAATAATAATTTTATTATTATTGTAATTTTGTTTTGAATCAGCTTCCATCTACACTCTTTTTCTATCAGTATGCAAATTTTTCATCACTCTCTCCCTCTTTCTCTCTCTCAATCCAAAATCTCTGTGAATCTGTGACACGTTTTTTTTTTCCTGTGTTCTAGTTTGACCTTGTTTTCACCATGAGAATTGCTAGCCATCCTTCTTCTTCTTCGTCCTCCTCAGGTTGGTCGCATTTCTGGTCGTCGGCGCGCCGATCGAAGCGCCTAGCGACGCCGGCGGAGAAGGCCTATCGCGACAGCACTGAGCTCGGCCTCTCCCGCCGCCTCGGCGTCATCGACCTCATACTCCTTGGGATTGGCGCATCCATCGGCGCCGGCATCTTCGTCGTCACCGGCACCGTCGCCCGCGACGCCGGACCCGGTACACCTCTACTGTTTTAGCTTCTAAAGCGTTGTTGAAGTTTATTTATATAATTAAAGTGCATTTTTGTCTTTGAGAAGTAAATTAATGTCTGAAGTTACATTAGTTTAATGAATTATTAATTACGGGCATAAAGGAGGTTATGAAATAATAGTAGTTATTTTCGTCTCTGAAATACTGAAAAAAAATTACTTAGTAATAGTTTTAGATTGCTTTAATAAGTAATTATTTTTGCGAAATTTTAGCACCGAAAAGACTTTTTAGAGCATTTTATTGCAAGATCTTATTTGAACTACTTTTTTTTTTGTAGCTCCCATACAACTTAGGACATTAGTTTTCTTAAAATTCCATTTAAATTTTTACTCTAATTTAGATCTCACCTTTAAATCTTATGTAATTTTCTCTAAATCTTACTATCAATTTTTTTAGTAAGAAAGGATGTAAAATATGACACTTTTTTATCATTCGAGATATTGAGAATTCTTATAGGAGAGCTCATTCTTCGTGGTGGAGATATATATTCCTCTAGTCAAGGTCTTGTAAATAATAGATCTCATGTTTAAGATTTTTGTTGAAGGTCAGCTATTAAAGATTCCCTTGCTACTTGTAACCTTTTTTTTTATTTAATTTTGGAGAAAATTTGGGTATATTTCTCTAGTTAAAATTAAGGTTTCACCCGGCTTGTATTTTTGTGTAGGAAATAACATAAATTACCGAAATAAATCTCCAAAAGCAAGCATTAATGCAATTATTGTTTCTTAGTTTTACGTTTTGTTCTTTTATCCGCTAGGTTTGTTGTTGAACTTGGAGGTACTAGTACCTGGGTAATGGGAGTTGAAGAGTATCGAACTTCATGTAGCAATAACCTTAAATGACATGGAAAATGAATGCAGTACTACACTCACACAAGGATAACACAAATTTTAAATATTACAAAACAGGACACATCATATAAACTTAATATCAGATTAAGAAGAGACACAGATCTTATTGAAATCGAATAGAGATATCACTGTTTCAAAAGTTTGAATCAGTTATTACTGACATGTCAAATACTGTGAATTTGATTAGAAAGTGCCGGTATAATCTGATACTTTAATGGATTTTTACACTATTATTCAATCATAATAGCATGTCTTGTAAGATTGTTGATTTTTGCAATAATTAGTTTAAAAGACGTCTATGGGGATTTCTGTTTGGCTGGTAGTGATAATCCTTACAAATATATGAAAATTGAACCCAAATACTATCTGCTGCGAGGCTTGATATGCACTGGTTATTTTCCAGTTAAGATTATTCCAAACCTAGTGGCTTATTAAGGTTTGTTTCTGTGATACAGGAGTGACGATAAGTTTTATGCTTGCGGGAGCATCGTGTGTTATAAATGCACTCTGTTATGCTGAACTAGCTTCTCGTTTTCCCGCTGTTGTTGGAGGAGCTTATCTATATACATACACGGCTTTTAATGAACTTACGGCTTTTCTTGTTTTTGCACAATTAATGCTTGACTATCACATTGGAGCAGCGAGTATAGCGAGAAGCCTAGCAAGTTATCTGATAAATATTCTAGAACTCTTTCCTGTTTTCAAAGATAACATTCCAAATTGGATTGGGCATGGTGAAAGCATTGGAGATGTGTTATCCATCAACATATTGGCTCCTATTCTGCTAATACTTCTCACTTTAGTTCTATGTCTAGGTGTTCATGAATCGTCAATTATGAATTGTATTATGACAGTGACCAAGGTTCCTTTCCATCTTACAAGTTTTCAAAATACAGTATTAAGCGCGTGTTAATTATGGCTTATCTGATACAGAATCACAGGTTGTTTTTGCTGTTTGTTGCAGGTAATCATTGTTATCATTGTCATTTTTGCTGGAGCATTTGAGGTTGATGTTTCCAACTGGTCTCCCTTTGCTCCAAATGGTTTACAATCTATACTTACAGGAGCTACAGTAGTCTTCTTTGCATACGTTGGTTTTGATGCAGTTGCCAATTCTGCCGAAGAAGCTAAGAGGCCTCAGGTATCTCATTTGAGATTCCTCCCGTGGTTTATGAATTTTCCAGATGCTATATCTCGTCTCATTTAACTGTTGATAATGATAGTTTTATTGGAAGTAAAATACAGACTGTTTTGAAGATAAGTGATGTGATGATTAGTACATAAGAAGAAAGACTTAGTGACCCATTGCCTTATGATGTGTTTGGATGAGGCAATTCAAGAGGGTGATTCATTTATTTGGAGAATTTGAAATTCTTTGTAAAGAAATGCTTTGTTTGGGTAGAGACATTAAAAAACATTTAAAATGCATGCATTTTTTTGAAGTATTTCAATTAGCTAAATTAGAAGAAATTCAAATACTCTAAAAAAAGGTGGAATTTGAAATTCTTCTCACTCAACCTCACACTTTGGACTCAATCCCAAACGGACCCGGCAAACCCGACAACCATGACAGGTTCGGCTGGCCAGAAGATCTAGACGGATCAGACTGACTTGACGACACAAACGGGTCAAGCAGGCCCGACGACCCAAACAGATCGAGCGGGCTCGACGACCCAGATGGGTCGATCAGGCCCGACTACCTAGACGGGTCAGGCGGGTCTGTCGAAAAAGACAGGTCAAGCATGCCTGACGAGCCAGACGGGTCAAGCGGGCCCAATGACAAAAGACGAGTCAGGTGGGCTTGACGACCAAGAAGGGTCAGGTGGGCCTGACTACCTAGACGGGCGCGACAACCTAGATGGGTCAAGCGGGCTCGATAACCCAGACGAGTCAGACGGGTCTGGTAGGTCCGACGACTGTCGGACGGGCCCGACGACCCAAACAGACAGGGTGACTTGATAACACATATAGGTCGGACGAGGTTGAAAACTCAAACAGGTCGGTCAAGCCCGACAACCCACACCACCTAGGAAGGCCAGACGACCAAGATGTATCAAGGGGCCCAAACAGACCGGACTGGCCCCATGTTATAAACGGGTCGTGCGAGCCCAACGGATTTGGCGAGCCAGGCGACCGAGAGGTGTCGGGCGAGCCTGACGACCTAGATGTGTCGGGCAGGCCTAGTGACCGACCGACCGACCTGTTGACCCGACAAACTTGACCGACCGACCTGTTGACCCGACAAACTTGACCGACCCATTTCCAAATTTATCATGAACTCAAAACATAATTAAGCCTAAAATAAATATTGATAAAATGAAATTTTATCTCACAAGAAATTCAATTATTTTATCCAAATAAGAAATTAATGTAAGGTATTTTAATTTCTTTATCCAAACAAATTATTTAGAGATTGAAGGGAATTTAATTGCAAGCAATTCAAATACAATGCATTTCAATTTCTCAACATTGTTGAAATGCTTCGTCCAAACACAAGGTTAAGGTTCTAGGTTTGAGGTGATGTTAAAGTCTCTTATATATGGGGTGGCTTATGGCTCGAGACTCGTTAGGATCCCAACTCCTAGGTTTTGTAGATTGAATATTAGTTAATATTAGTTTATATTATCTCACAATAATATATTTACTTAGGCTAATTTATATTTACACTTTCACTTATTTGTTATTTTCTTTCTATTCTCAGAAATTAGTTCACCATGACCTTTTGTATTTATCTTTTCTGTTTGTGAAATTTCAGCGGGATTTGCCAATTGGCATAATAGGAAGCCTCTTAGTATGTATTGCATTGTACATTGGAGTATGCTTGGTTATTACTGGAATGGTTCCATACAATCTTCTAGGAGAAGATGCTCCTCTGGCTGAAGCTTTTACATCTAAGGGATTAAAATTTGTTTCTGTTCTGATTAGCATTGGTGCTGTTGCGGGACTTACAACAACACTCCTTGTTGGTCTCTATGTTCAGGTAAATCCCTTCTGAATAATGACACGATTGCTGTGCCTGACATGTGCTAATATGTATATAAATGGAATGTTTCTGATGAGCAGTCTCGGCTATATCTTGGACTTGCCAGGGATGGCTTACTTCCCTCAATATTTGCAAAGGTTCACTCCACACGCCACACCCCTATTCATTCTCAGATCTGGGTTGGCTTGGTTGCCAGCGTTCTGGGTGGGCTGATGGATGTGCGTGTGCTCTCTCACATTCTTTCCGTTGGTACACTGGTAAGAGTTGACTTCTAATCTGTTGGTAGTGGACTTGCCAACAAAATAACTGGCTTATTTTGTATCATCATATAGTATGTATATACGTTTGCTTTGATTGACATGAAATACGTGGACTAAGGAAAGGTGGGGCATTTCTTGTTCAGTGGGTGTTGGATACATTAATCTAATCTTACCATGTTTTGGTATGTGTTAAGATAGTGTGCATCATATTTTCCATTTAGGAAATAATATGGCATGATGTGCCTTGACAAAATGTATAATCTATGTTTGATTGGTGATTGAAAATTCTTACTTAATGTTCCTCACATGATATATTATTTTTGTTCAGACTGGATATTCAGTTGTCTCAGCATGTGTTGTTGTACTTCGCTGGAAGGATAAGACAAGTAGTCAAGTATCGTCTTCTGCTGAGCGGGAAGGTGTAATTTGCCTCATTGCCGTTGCTCTTTGTGGATTTGCTACTGGGCTCTTGTACCGTTATGATGCTTCATTTATTTTTCTGATTCTCACCATAGTTATCGCAGTTGGTGCTTCTGTTGCTCTCATTTTCCGCCAGGTGAGGGTTATTTTATATTTTATTATAGTGTTATTTTGATAAATTTCTCTAAAAGTATTTGAGGAGAAAAAAATTAGATTAAATGATTTAAGTTTTGTATAAAGTCAAAATCAAATTTTGAAGAAGATAAAATGAGAAAGCTTTATAATTAGTTTATGCTGAGTAATTTTAACTTACGGGTTCACTTCATCTTTTTATTTTCTTTTCATATAAGTATTTATTGAGAAATTTATCCAAATAGTGCTCAAATGCATGCTGCGTTGGGTCGAAATGCTTTAGTTGCATAATATGTTTATAATAATATATAGTTATATTCTATGGATTGAAGGTTGTTGTATGATGAATGAACATGTAAAATTTCCGATTTGGTTATTGGACAATGTATAAATACTAATCAAAGTCACGAGTTTTTAATTGAGTCTCGTCATTAATGGAGATGGAGAGAGTAATCTGAAACTGTTTGTTGCCTTCTTTTCCTGGATCATACCACAAAATGAAGAACACATTGATGGTTGTATGTGTCAAATACACCAAACGGAAAGGCAATCCGAAGGTCAACAACTCTGCTTCCCGGATTTCATCACAGACCATGTTAAAATTATTGAAATTGACGAGCTTGATGGATTTTGATGTCAATTTCTTTCACTAATTCCATTCTTCTGTCATTTTTCTTTATAGGTTTACGCAGACGCACCAGGGTTTTCCTGCCCAGGGGTTCCCATTCTGCCAAATATTTGCATATTTTTCAACATGTTCTTATTTGCCCAGGTATGCCCATTATCTCTCCTTATTTAAGACAGCCAAAATAATCCATAATTTGAAAAGTTTTTCAGCTGATTATTTGTACATTAAAACAACATAACGACGAACTTCTGTTGGCAGTTACATGAAGAGGCATGGGTGAGATTTGTGGTTCTTTGTATTGTCATGATTGGTGTTTATGCAATATATGGGCAGCATCATGCGAACCCCAGTGCAGAAGACAATCTCTATATTGAGGCACCTGTGGAAGAAGATCCGTGAGTTATCTGTTCAATATTATAGAATTTATTTCCATTTTTGGCCTACCAGGGCGTCGTTAAAATGTATGTTGTAGTAAATCAGCATTTGTAGCTTCTGTTAGGAATGTCCATTTTGTATGAGTAACTACTATCTGCCCATACTTACTACTAGATAGTATATGATTTGGTCAGGTAGCATGTATGATGATGTATCTCTTCTCTACTACTTCATAAAAAAGAAAAATCATGGTGTATCTTGTGCTAACTTCAAGTTGATACTTTCCGAGGGTGATGCTGTTTCCCTCTGAACCCTTCAAAACCCATTCTGTGTTCTTAAATAAATCTTGCATACGCATGTTATTTCTTCTGTTATGTTCAGAGCTATCATCTTTCCGGCCACACCTCGTTGAAAAAAGGGTAATAATTGAATTTAATATTATATTCCTAGGCTATTATGAGTTGCCAGTTGAAGGTGAGTTTTTTTTTTTTCTTTAAAGCATGAAATCATCAAAGCAGGCTGTCCCTTTTATGTTTTTTATTTTTTCTATACACAATTAAAAGATGGTATGATTTTATACGGTAAAAACGTATTTTAAATATTTTTTAATATATTTTAAAATGTTAAAATTAGTGGTAATCAATATTATGATGACACAATAAAGAAATAATACAAAAAAATCAGTAAAAAATCTAAATTCATGCTATTCATATGTTAGTGAATTCATACGTGAATCATTATGAGATAATAAGATATTTTATGTTAGTGAATATATTACTTTCTCAATCATAAGAAATTTTATGAGTTTTATAATCTAAACGATACAAGAATATATATATATATATATATATATATATATATATATATATATATATATATATATATATT
>Ga0099822_1001718_pt1 | contig 26192 bp, 16 predicted proteins | sample CowpeawhiteBW_FD_76839 | JGI IMG/M metagenome (GOLD analysis project Ga0099822, IMG submission 76839) | Root nodule microbial communities of legume samples collected from California USA - Cow pea white BW | ecosystem: Host-associated > Plants > Roots > Nodule | place: USA: California | collected... | reverse complement strand
TCTGATTCTCTTTTGATTCTTATGTTAATTTATTTTTAGATACAGTTTTGCCGTCTTTTTTTTTTTTTTTTTTTTTTCTGTTAGGCATGCACTGATGTTTTTGGCTAGTTGGTTCATGACATTATGTAAGAGTCTCTACAATTAAATTATTTAGTCTAGAGTCTTATTCTTGTCTTCTTTATTCCTCTACATGATTAAAAAGTGCAGTTTAAGCACAGGGTAGCTGGACTTGTGCACTAACCATTCTTTAATCTCAAAGGACCCTTGTATGAAGGGGCGTGCCAGGGATGTACTATTAAAAAAACCCATTTATTTTCACCAAACAACTTAAGATTTTGAGATACTTGATTCGTGATCGCTTCTCTTTGATGGTATACAAGTGTTTGTGGAAGCGGTAGCTCTTATCTTGCAGAGTGATTTTTGTAATATGTCATAGCATATGCTATTGTTCCTATTATAACTATCATCTGAAAGATCACGTGTGAAATTGCTATAAAATATGAAAATGTGATATGTAAGTGTCTCTTACAACAATAATACCCAGATTTTTTTTTTTAAAATAAGAAGAAATGAGAACAGAGAATCCATAATTTCAATAAAAGAAAAAAAAACTAGGTAGTAGCTGTGAAGTGTTGCTTGTAATGTGTACTGTATTTGTTGGTTCTATTGATGATATGATGTTCGCATTTGAATTAATGTGCAGTTGAAGCATTGAGAGCCATTAAGAGTAGTTTGATTGATCCTAATGGAAATTTGAGCAATTGGCATCATGGAGACCCATGTACATCAGGGTGGAAAGGAGTTTTGTGCTTCAATGAAACACAAGAGGATGGCTATCTGCATGTTCAAGAATTGTATGAATTCTATCTTGTACTCGGCATTTCTTTTTCATAATTGATATTAGCATTTCCTTTGTCATTCTTTTACAAGAAAAGTGCTTACGGCACTCTCTTTCTCTTCTAAGATTCTCTCCATTACTGACTATAATTTAATGGAAATCGCAAATTTTGGTGGGTCATCTTTTTAACGAGTCCCGTTCTTGATTTAGATTTGGAATCACCAAAATTAGTGATTTTCAACAAATTTCAGCAGAGGAGTGTACAGTGTTGCTAGTCTTTCTCCTTTGTTGTTCTCTCTAACTCTCCTTCATAGGTTGCAAATAGATTCAGTCGTTATTGTGGGTCAAAAACCCTTCTACTCTATAGTTTGTACGCTGTCCTCTAGAAATCAGTATAATCACCTAAACAGGATGAGAACTTGGGACACAATAAGTGAACACTTCTTTATGATGATCTTTTCAGCATATTTCGATGAATTTACATGTCTTGATCAATAATCAATTTCCTTTTATTTCTAACATCAATAATTCAATACTTATAATGCATATCTATCAATGTGTGTGAGAATTGAGAGCTTTCTTCTCACTTCTACTCTATTAAGTTTGTTTTTTCTTGTCTGTAGGCAATTACTGAGTTTGCAACTGTCTGGAACCTTGGCACCAGATCTTGGCAAATTAACATACATGCAAAGATTGTAAGAAAATATTTGATCTGATGTTTGAAAGGACAAATATTCTGAACAATATTCAGTTTAGCATTTGCTTGATACTATTTTCACTTGAGTAGGGGATTTCGCTCGTTTGAGTTTTTTACCCCTTTGTAGCTTTTAGTTACCTACTTCCTCTGATACATGTTTTTCTTTGTATTCTAAAGGAACTTTATGTGGAACAACATAAGTGGCAGTATTCCGAAGGAAGTTGGCAATATCAAATCCTTGGAACTTTTGTAAGTTGTGCCCTTTAGGCATGTATGTTAGTCATCAAATTGATTGAACAATTGGATTGTTTTATTACATTTTAGACATATTAATGCATAAACATCCTTGTCATTGCTTGAATTCAGAGTTGATATAAATAAATTGAATTTTAAATATTGTTTCCTTAAGGGGTAAAAGATAAGTTTGAATGGTTGTATGAATAAAGGTGTAGTAGCTTAACAAGAGTTGCATAATTTCTGCATTATTTATCATTAAATGTGTTTTTTGCAGGCTCCTGAATGGAAATAATTTAACAGGTCCGCTACCAGAGGAGATTGGCTATCTTCCAAACCTGGATAGAATACAAATCGACCAGAACCATATATCAGGACCTATACCTACGTCATTTGCAAATCTGAACAAGACAAAGCATTTGTAAGTTTTTGACAACAAAAATGTAGTTCAAGAATGACCATCCTTTATCTTTTTACATTAACTCTTTTATTTCTCAACATTTGTTATCATGACCTAAAAAATAGAAAGAAAATAATGTTTAATCCCCATCCCCTCAATGGAGCAGTCACATGAACAACAACTCACTCAGCGGACAAATTCCACCGGAGCTTTCCCAGTTACCAAATCTTGTTCACCTGTAAGTTGGTAATTGGATATCATTGACATCTGTAGCTACTAAAATTTTTCTCGTGTTTTTATAGTTCTTAATGGTCCTGCCTTATATCTTGCTCAAAAGATGCATCTCTGTTTCTGCAGTCTTCTCGACAATAACAACTTATCTGGTTTTCTCCCCCCTGAGCTGTACAAGATGCCAAAGTTACTTATCATGTAGGTTTCTTATTGTTTAAGTAATATATATATCTAAGCATGTATAGTTTTATTTAATTATTTATTTATTTATTTTTGGATGGAAAAACGCATTGAGCTAGTTTCAAGGGACATCTTGTAAGATTTCAGAGAAAAAACAGAATGTGTATTGTATTGATTTTAGTCAAAATGTACAAGATGATCTAGTTACTGGCATACAGCACTATACATACTAGTCAGGACTAGGTATCAGTTATAATTGTCTGACTGCTACAGTTGTAACTTACTGTGACAGCTAAGCAACGAAAAGGAGAAAAAAGGTCCTATTATTCTTTAAAAAGGAAGAATTTAGAATACTTGTGAAAGCACAAGGAAAATGATCATGATATGAACACCTTGTACCAAGTAGAGAAATGAAATTTTGTTTCAATGCCTTTTGATGGTTTAGTTTTGATCAATCTTAGGTTATTAGAAGTGAAATTGCTAGGCAAGTAGTGGAAAACAGGGCTGGCTACTTTGCCAGCTATGTCATCTATCATAGATTTTGTTACATCAATATTTGAAATTTGCTACATTTGTCACTGTAGAACTTTTAATCCTTTTCTGATGTGTCTACTTTTCAATTGTTGTTTGTTTTAATAAATATTCCTTGATGTTTAATTAGATTTTTAAAGTGGTTCTTTATCTTGTTTTTGCAGTCAACTTGATAACAATAACTTTGAAGGAAATAGTATTCCTGATACGTATGGCAACATGTCAAAGTTGTTGAAGATGTAAGTGAATTCTGTAATTCCTTGTTCTTTAGTGGGTTTTGCAAGTTCAGGTGCCCGAGTCTTTATTTTAAATGTTACTGGTGAAGGACCAATTTGAGATACTATAACCTTTATGATTGATTTCTTATAGTAGGAGTGACAATCATACAAAAGGGAGAAGTCTTAGACATGATATGTAAGCACAGGGAAAAAAAATGTTTAAAAAAGAAGTGCTTGTGGAAATCATATTTAGACGTTTGAATCCTTGGTAGAGCACCATTTATTGTTATGCACATATAGCATTATGAATTTATGACTCAATGAGTTTGACACGAACTAATGTTCTTTCCCTCAAATGAGTATGGTCTAACTCTATAATATTCACTAGCAATGATGCTCTGTTACTAATTCTTATGTGTGATGTTCTCATTGTTCAGAAAGTTTCTTTTGGTTCCATTCTCTGTTGTCTTTATTTGGAAGGATTTCTGTAGTTGACTAAAGAAAAAGCTTTTGGTATCAGTTCTAGAATAATATAAAGACCATACTTACCCACCCAGTCTTCGTTGTTTGGATCAGTTTAGATATTTTGGTTTTTTGTCTCTTTTTTTATAAAAAAATTGAAAAGAGTATATTCAGTCACCAATCAAATGAAATTGCATTAAATATATATTAAGTGTAGAGCCCCAAAGCGATGCATGGATTTCTATGACGCCTATTCTTTCATTTATGGGCAACTCTTATCAGATAAAAAGTCAAATACATAATAAAATTCCTTTTTATTACTGAAACATAATAGAATTTCTAGAAGTTTAAGAGTATAATATGGAAACCACTAAGTTTAGTATGTCTGTGGTTCGGTTTTGAACATGAGAACCAAAAGCAAAACTTCACTGTCAGTTTTTCAGTTAAGGGTTTGTTCAATATTTGGTTCTTTAGATTTGTTTTACGGTTTGGAATGATTTGAATTGGCTCTTGCACACTATTGGAGGAGAACACCCAATCACTATATATTTCTTCTATCCTCTGCTCAATAAATTTCTCACCAGAGAAGAAAATTTAATTTGGTCAAGACGAAGGGCTTGATATCAAGATTGACTGTCTAAATCTTGTTAATGGTTTATTGGTATTATTAGGAGCCTTAGGAATTGCAGTTTGACAGGACCAGTTCCTGACTTAAGCAGGATACCTCACCTTCTTTATCTGTAAGTTCAGTTATCTGTAATAAGAGAAGTTTCTTTTCCTGAAAAAATTAAGGTTCTAATATACATGTCTGGAAAAGAAAATTTCTAGTGCAGTTTGTAACTGTGGTTATTCTATTATTTGTGTAAATTTCAGTGACCTCAGTTTCAACCAGTTGAACGAATCGATTCCTGCCAATAAGCTTTCTGAAAATATCACAACCATGTGAGAGTCTATCATTTTGTCTGTTGTTTGATTTTATGTTTAATTATTTGGATTCCATGTCATTTTTTGCCCATATTTGCCAAATATGTTTTTTGGTAATACGATCATATTGTTAGTTCTTGACCTCTTGAGATATGTGCAGTGATTTATCAAACAACCGCCTAACTGGAAATATTCCATCTTACTTTGATGATCTTCCAAGTCTTCAAAAGTTGTAAGTTGTTTTCTGTTTTGTCCTCTTTTCTTCTACATCAAGCAATATTACATTGTACATTCTATAAGCCAGAAAAGAGTTACTACTGTCTCCCGCCTTATGTCACTTACAGATCATATATTGGATTACTAATGACTCTTACAAAAGGAATTCTCAAATGGAAAAAAATGAGTTTTGTCTATTTCTTTCAATTGCACAAAGTGTTCGTAATACATCCACTGGCACTTCGAGGGTCTAGCAACCTTCCCCCATACGAAAACTCCTATTTATACACAACCTCCCTTCAACCCACAACTTAACTGTTAACAAATTTTACACCTGTTTTAATTAAAATAAACAGCTGCATTTTCCTTTTTCCTTGTTTCTTCTTTAATAGACCTTTGTAATAAGAGGTTGTGTCCTAACAGATGTTTTATATCCAAGTATTAAACGTTTATATTTCTTATTTAATCAATCATGTTATAAAAATTGTTTTTTTCTTCTAATATCATTCTATTGGGCAGGTCACTTGCAAACAATTCATTGAATGGAAGTGTTTCTTCCTCTATTTGGACGAATAAGACTTCAAATGGAACAGAAAACTTTCTTGTGTAAGATCATAAGTGATAAATTCCCCAATTTTTGGGAATTTCACCATGCTAATATCATTTGTTTATCTGTATGTCCCTCTGTGTAGTAGATGCTACTCAATACATTCTGGTTTGCTGAGCATTGGTTTCTGATCATGCAGGGAGTTGCAAAATAATAACCTTACAGTCATATCAGGAACTACTGATCTTCCTCCAAACGTCACAGTTGTGTACGGTTCTAAACTTATCAGCTATTATTGTCAGTTTGTTCTTAAATCATTGTGGTGTAGACTGGAGATTTTAATAGTTTTTCTCCTTGTTATGTATGTTCTAATCTAAAGATTACAGTCACTAGGCCTAAGGTCAAGAATATTGGCATTGGATTTAGCATCATCCCGTCTTTTTTAAATATCTTCACATTTCATTATTTGAAAAAAAAAATGTATTTCAGGCTTGATGGGAATCCCCTTTGCCCAAACATAACCCTTGCTAAGTTCTGTGGATCTGAAGGTGCTACTGTAACAAATGGCTCATTCACTACAAACTCCATTTCATGTCAACCTCAAGCATGTCCTCCTCCTTATGAGTACTCTGTTGATTGTTTCTGTGCACTTCCATTGCTTGTTGCCTATCGGCTGAAAAGTCCTGGATTTTCCGACTTTATTCCGTATTTGGATGATTTTGAGACCTACATGACTACTGGTCTTCAATTATCTACTGATCAGCTAGAATATACTTTTTATTGGCAAGCAGGACCTCGATTGAGAATGGACTTGAAATTTTTTCCTCTATATGTTAATAACACTAGCAATCATACTTTCAATAGAAGTGAGCTCCTACGGATCACAAGCATGTTCACAGGATGGCTAATTCAAGACAGTGATCTGTTTGGACCTTATGAACTGCTTGGCTTCGATCTTTTGGGTCCTTACAAGGATGGTAAGTCTTGAAACTACTTAGGATCTGCTAGAGTGCTTTGATGGAATAAGGATTGATGCATACTTTTAATAAAACTACTTGTTTCATGTTTGATTTTATACATACTGTGCGTTAGGACAAAACAGAACAAGATAAAAGTTTAAAAGTTATGTCGAATCTGGTAGATGAATCTGTTCCTGCTGTTAGGATTAAGTTTAAAGGACCAAATATGAACCAAATCAGACTGGATATTTTTAGGAAGTTTTCTATCGTTGTCTTGTTTCCTTTTTCCCTTCCTATTCATGAATGTAGGGGATATGTCTCCTTAGTTCAAAGTCCCGAACTATCTCTGATGGGGTGTTTATTGGGTCGGATAATCCGTGGTCCTAATCTAATCCAAACAGGTTGTGTTTTGTTTTTTTGTGATTGAATCAAACCTAATCCAACCCCATCCAAACTGACCCAATTTCTTACGGTTAGGTGACAAGTTTAAACTTGAGACCCAACCCAACTCAATCTGACCAAAGTTATTAAATAATGTTAATAGCTGTAGTTCTGTAGTTATTTAAATATTAAATAATATAGTCTTCTTTTTAAAATATGTAACAAAAAGTGTTTTGAAATTACAAAATTTAGCAAAAAAAATATTTTAAAACCTGTGACCCAATTAATGGACTTGATCTAATTCAACTCGAAGAAGGGTGAGTTAAGTTAGATTGAGTCTAATAAAAAATGTCAAAACCTGACCCAACTCCATATATATTTTTTGGATGTGTAATGGGTTTGTCCAAACACAACCTAACCCGATAGAAACTCAACTAAAATTCCTTCCCTTTCACACAGGTTTTGCATTGAATTAGCCAATAAAATTTTCTCTAGACACTATTTCAGTACAATCAATAGTTTAACATTTATCGGAGTTGAAGCAATGGCAAGGATTGAAAAAAAGAAAGTGTATTTAAATTGCTTTTAACTTTGATTTCTAAGTGATGTGAGACTATTGGATGTACGATACAAAAGAAACGCTATTAATTGAGAGGAGTCAATTCCTACCAAACAAGATTTCATGAATCAGAGCTTTAAACAAGAACCCAAGAAAAGTTGGGGTTGAAAAGTGTGAAACTGAAAGTTCCTAGAGCACAACAAGAAATTTAGGTTTTAGTTAAAACACTTGTATCATATCAAATATGTCTGAATAATACATGACTAATTTATAGCTATTCAAATCTGTCAATTAATGAAAGAAAACAGAAAATATTGTAGGGAAATTATAGAGGAATAAAAAAGGAAGAAATAAATCAAGGATTTAGCTAGTCCTTCAACCCACCAACTCCATAAATTCTTGTCCTTTAAATAGTTGCATTTCCTGCTCCTCCTTGTTGTCCTAGTGTATCTATGAAGAAGATGAAGTGCCACTTTCTACCAATACCCTAATGCATCATTTTTTCTAACTCCTGACAGCTTCCACATGGCCTTTCCGTTTTAGGTAATTGGAGTATTAGGAGTCAAAAGGAGAGGATCTTGTATCACACACATTATGTCCTCTTTTCCAATTTTGTTTGGACAAATATGTGCCGCACTTCCAAATGTTGAATATCATATTTGATAACTGTCACAGGTCTGTCTTCATAATGCTCATTGTTGTTGCAGAAATTGGCAAGGATTCAAAATCAGGAATAAGCACAGGTGCACTGGTTGGCATAGTTGTAGGGGCAATTGCCTGTGCAGTGACATTATCAGCAATTGTTACCCTTCTTATATTGAGAATCAAAATGAGAGGTTATCATACTGTTTCCAAGCGGCGTCAGGGTGAGTTCTGTAACATGAATTAGCGGCTGTATTGCTATTTTTCTCTTTAAATTGTTTTAAGTGCTCTTCCTCTTCAACATGAGAAGTATTGGTGTTATTATTTTTGCCTGAACCATATCTGAAATCTAGTTTCTTTTAATGTCATATTTACCTTTGGGATGGCTTCTGTCGACATGTCATAATAAATTGATTTCCTGACATAATTCTAAGATGTTCTGTCTCTTTTCGTTGCATTCATTGATAAATGTCCTTGGATATTTTTCTTGGATTTTGTTTTGATAAGAGAAAATTGATTAAATACAAAAGAGAGAAAATACACTGTAAAATTACTAATATTTTAAGTTTTTCCCATCAGAACTTCAATATTCTTTGTGGAATTATATCCATTTTTCTTCCTGTTTGAACTTGGTATGCATGGAATCAAAAAAATTATGTGGTACTATGTATGTACTACAAACCATATCTGATTGGTTACAATGAATGGTTTATTAATAAAGTCTTCTCTATTCATATTGACTTACGTTTATTTGCAGCATCTAAGATATCTATAAAAATTGATGGTGTAAGGGACTTTACTTATGGAGAATTGTCCTCCGCCACAAACAATTTCAGCACTTCTGCTCAAGTTGGACAAGGTGGCTATGGGAAGGTTTATAAAGGGACTCTTTCTGATGGCACAGTTGTTGCCATAAAACGCGCACAAGAGGGATCTCTGCAAGGTGAGAAGGAGTTCCTTACAGAAATATCATTACTATCAAGGTTACATCATCGCAACCTTGTTTCTCTGCTTGGATACTGTGACGAAGAAGGTGAACAGGTAATTCTTTTTCCAAATTCATAAAATTTAACACTACAATATTTTACTTTAGTAATCTTAATGATTATCTTGATTCGTGATGTCCTTTGTGGAAGTTTAAATATCCAATAATCCCATAGATTTGTACCCCCCTTTTTAACTCGAAGAGGATGTTATTTGTACAAAAATTAAGAAACAAGCCCTCACCAGCTTGGCTAGAACCACTTTAAACAAAAACAAGGAAGTTATTTATATGTAGGTTGTAACACACATCCAGTTGTTATTGAAATTTGGATTTTGATATTCATGTACGACTTAAACTTTCTTTAGCTGCTAACCTAGAGAGGATGTGTTATCCTTGTCCTTATTCTTTTTCTTCTTGTCCTTTAAGGAAATTTTGGCTTTATAAACTCCCTTTCATTCTTCTTTCTTTCTCTGACTATATTGAATTCCTTCCATTTGGCTTGCTGCTTCATGCTTGCAGATGCTGGTTTATGAATTTATGTCTAATGGCACATTGAGGGATCACCTTTCTGGTATGCATTATGTTCTTATTTTCTAATATTCTGAAATATAGTTAAGATTTTGGTTTCATTGCGTTGCTCTGATGAATGAGTAGCCACATATGCTGTGAACATTTTCCTTGTCTCAAAGCCCAACAACATATATCATTCTTTTTATGCAGTTGTGTGCCTAATTTCCTTTCTACGTTGTCTCTCTTAAGAGTATGCCTATTGTTTACAGTTACAGCGAAAGAACCCCTGAGTTTTGCCATGAGATTGAAGATTGCACTAGGGGCAGCTAAAGGTCTCATGTATCTACACACAGAAGCTGATCCTCCAATATTTCACCGAGATGTAAAGGCCAGCAACATTTTGTTAGACTCTAAACTTTCAGCGAAAGTGGCTGATTTTGGACTTTCTCGTCTTGCCCCAGTTCCAGATATGGAAGGAGTTGTGCCTGGTCATGTATCTACGGTGGTAAAGGGGACCCCGGTAAGGATTTCATGTTTGGATTTGGTTTTGCTAAATAGTGAATATGTATAATAAATACAAGATTAGAAATCATTTGTTGCATTACTAATCTATCTTGGGCACTTGCATAATACTATTAATGTAAACTGTAATGGATAAAGAAGTCTAGGGATAGCAGATCAATGATCTCGTAGCAACTATCTGTGTACTGTATTATTAACAAGCCAAATTCATGCCATGGAAAAGGCTACTGGCATCGAGCAGTAGTATACAGAGCATATAGAAATGAACAATAGGAAATAATGGTTTTGTGAAAACTATAGAGGCTGACCTAGTTATGGCCAATGTTAGGAGTGTTTCTTTTTGAGAAAATAACAGGTATTAAAACTTCAAAAGTATCAGAGCTTGCTGCTATAGCACCAAGTCGTACATTGATTGGAGATTATATAATGGTATATAACTTATAAGGATGACTAATTTAGAAAGATGGGTTAACATGTTAGGTTATATCATGCTTCATTCATGCAGTTGTCTCGGTCCAATTAAGCTTCAGTAATGAAATAGTACCTCAGCATGGTTTTTGGAAGGTTGACTTTTATTTACTTGGTGAGTTTTAATCTATTTTTCTCACTGATTTGAATATGCAGGGTTACCTTGATCCAGAGTACTTCTTAACGCACAAGTTGACTGACAAGAGTGATGTTTATAGTCTTGGTGTTGTGTTTCTGGAACTTTTGACTGGGATGCATCCTATCTCACATGGAAAAAATATTGTTAGAGAGGTATTTGCTTATCGTAGGACCTGTTTTCTCTCCCTTTTCCCTACTGATAACAGCTGGAACTTTTTCTGCCGTCTCATTATATTTCGCCCTCATATAGTTTGATTGTTGTTTGTAATTGAATCATGTCACCTCAATACAAAGACAGAGAGAGCCCTTTCTCTCCACATAAATTATTTGATTCTTTCTGTCTTCTCGTCAACACAGGTTCTGTTTTTTGTTGTCAAATCTTTACCTGGATCTTTTTTTTGGTTATTGATGTCCAATTATTATTCCCTTAATAGAAGATTTTGGGTGGACAGCATAACTAAGTATTTCACAACATCATAGGTTGAATCAAATTAAACAATTTTCAAATAATGTCTGTCTATCCTATGCCTTAAGATATCAAATAATAGAGAGTTTGACAACTTACCTTTCTAAATATTTCAGTCTTCTAAATTAATCTGAGTCCTTGGTGAGATCAGTCTCTAGCTTTCGTCTTGGGGATACCTCAAATTCACCTTGACACTCGCTTTTCTGAACCCTTTTCAGGTTAATATTGCGTACCAATCAGGTGTAATATTTTCAATTATTGATGGACGCATGGGGTCTTATCCATCTGAGCATGTGGAGAAATTTTTGACATTGGCCTTGAAGTGTTGCGAAGATGAACCAGAGGCACGACCTAGAATGGCAGAAGTGGTTAGAGAGCTTGAAAACATATGGTCTACAATGCCAGAATCAGATACCAAGAAAGCTGAATTTATGTCCAGTGATTCTGGCAAAACAGACAGTCACAGTATACCATCTTCATCCTCTTCTGCTATGAAGACTCCTTTTGTATCAGGAGATGTGTCTGGTAGTGACCTTGTTAGTGGAGTAATACCAAGCATCAAGCCAAGATAGAAACTATACAAGTTAAAAATGATTACCTTCTGCAATCATCCTGTGCATTAAATAATGTGGCCATATGGTTACTACTTTTCATTTTCACCCTTTAAATTTTCTTCTCTGTATAATATGATAGACTGATAGAGCTCTAGCTGGTAAATAACATCGATTTTGTACACCATTATATGCTGACTGGTTGTTTGTATGTAGTGCTAGATAAGTACTAGGGAGTTGAATTCTGTTTTGAAGTAGCTTGTTCAAATCTTTGTAGTGCTCTCTCTTTATTTCGGGTGAGTTTTGTATTGATACTGGATTATAAAGATTTTATTTTATACTATAAATTGGAACGATTTAAAAGTTGAGATTTGTTTTCAAAATAAAAAAGAATTCCACTGCTGTTTAAAAAGTTCATAAGGTATATTGATCTGAGAATATTTGCTATTATAAATTATTTATAAACTAACTTCAAATGATAAACAATTATTTATCTTTTCCTAGAATAGTTATGGAAGAGTATGCCAGAATATATTTCAAGATAATTTTTTATGACAACTAGCACCAGGGTATTTCAGTCCTACAAACAATTTTAATACATCGGTGTCTGTGTTGTGTTGTGGATGCGTGCTACAGTTAACTAAATTTTTAGAAATTACATTATTTTGAAATGTTTTGTATAAAATTGTTGCAGGTTTTTTTTTATATCTTTTTTTTGTTATTTTATTATATTTGTAGTTTCTACCTTAAGACATTTTACTACTCTAATTATTTTTCTCTTAATCAATATATATATATATATATATTATTAACTTATAATATAATAAAATAATTTTAAAAAGTGTAAACAGGCGGGTACTGTCACGTTTGTGTTTACGGTAATCTAGTATTTATAGAAATTAATTGTAATTACATTTTTTCTGAAACTATTGAATAATTTCTCAGAATACTAAAATTTTGTCAACAGATCAGTGGTTAAAAATGTCTAATAACACTTTATTAATAAGCAATAACACATTTGAAAATCAACCTTATTCAAATGGAGATTAATAACCTTTTTATTCTTTTCTAAATTTTTACCAAATCATTTTAAGTCGGTGGAAATTAAAAGGCTTGCCTGAGAGTGGTAGTTTTGGGCCTCAATGACGGGTCCAAAAAGCTAACCTCTTCTCGAACATTCTGGGCCGACACGCAAAACGGGCCCCCGCCAGAAAACATGACGCACGCCCATACGCACACCAACACAAACCGCGTCCGCCTCCGAAGAGTATAAAAGACCACCATCTTCTCTCCCTCCTTCTTCAACTCTTCGACTATTTCATCAACCCAACGCAAACATAATGGGAAGAAGTAAGCCACAACAATCTCTCTTTTCTTTCTTTCGGTTCCTTCTGAATGTTAAACCTGCTTCTTAAATGTATTACGCCAAACATATTATCATTGAATAGTGTAGAAATCAAGTAGAAGTAGTTAGCTGGTCATATTTAGATAAATTTTTTGATGATTTAATTCATTTATGTGGTAGCATAGAATATTCATCCTTTATGTTCTGATTCAGTAAATTTTCTTACATTTCGTCTTTAGATATAACCCTATTTTTGTGACAGTTATATAATTAGAAACTAATAACAGGCCTAGAACTTTTTGAAGTATAATATGAAGCGATTAGTTAAACTAGTTTTCCATCAACTTTAGTTTAACTTTAGGGTTTAGGTATGATTTGATTTTACATTTAAAGAAAAATTCAAATGTTATAGGTGTGTAGAATTTAATAATTTTACGCTGTGTATTAAAACTTGTAAACAGTTTGGTTAATAGAAATGATTGTTCAAACGTACCATATGATATGATATGATATGATATGAGCGAATCAATAGTTAATGACCGAAAGAGAATGAGAAGTTGCGTTACCAATTTCTGTTAACGGTGAGCGTGTGATGTGGTTCAGGACCGGCGCGTTGTTACCGTCAGATAAAGAACAAGCCGTATCCGAAGTCGCGGTTCTGCCGCGGCGTTCCGGATCCGAAGATCCGAATATACGACGTGGGGATGAAGAAGAAAGGCGTGGACGAGTTTCCCTTCTGCGTGCACCTCGTCTCCTGGGAGAAGGAGAACGTGTCCAGCGAGGCCTTGGAGGCGGCGCGCATCGCCTGCAACAAGTACATGGCGAAGTTCGCGGGGAAGGACGCGTTCCACCTGCGGGTGAGGGTGCACCCCTTCCACGTGCTCCGTATCAACAAGATGCTATCGTGCGCCGGGGCGGACAGGCTCCAGACCGGGATGAGGGGGGCGTTCGGGAAGCCGCAGGGGACGTGCGCGAGAGTGAGTATTGGACAGGTGCTGCTCTCCGTTCGATGTAAGGATGGGAATGGTCAGCACGCTCAGGAGGCTCTTCGCCGCGCCAAGTTCAAGTTCCCTGGCCGTCAGAAGATTATTGTCAGCAGAAAGTGGTTAGTTATTTTGGTTTCATATATTCACATATCAGTTTTTGAATTCTCTTATAACAAATTCGTTGGATTGGTTGAAATCGATAAACATCACTAGTAAATCGTTGAGAAAATTGAAATATTAAAAATATTGACAATGATATTTTCATTATTAAATTTTGATAATTTTTTTTACAATAAAAAATACATTTTTTAAGAAATTTTAAAATATTAAGAAAGAAAAAATTAAAAAATGAAAATCAATAAAATTATCAAAATTTAGCAGTCATAAAATATTTTCCTCAAAATATATAGTGGAAGTTGCAATAATTTGGAAATTTTTAACAGTTGCGCGAAAAACGTGGTGGCAGATTAGTTATTAAAACTAGTATTTGCAAATTGAGTTGTAGTGCTTTTACATTGTCTTAAAACTTAAAAGGCATACATGAGTTGTATTTCATTGGAGAATAGTTTTCTTTTATGTGGATGATACTAGGGATTTAAATATGGTTAATTCAGTGGTAGTGGCCGTTTATTTAGTAGTTTTCTTTAAATTTTCAGGGGATTTACAAAACTAAGTCGAAGTGAGTATTTGAAGTTGAAGTCTGAAAACAGAATTGTGCCGGATGGGGTCAATGCCAAGGTTTGTCCTTAGACCATGACAATGTGTTTTTGAAAAGTATTGTGCAATGTGATTCACTATTCTTGAATACATCCCTTACTTACAAGGGAACTTGGTAATTTAGATTTGACTTTAATATTGACTATTTGATTTTGTCCTTTTTCAGGTTCTTGGGTGTCACGGACCTTTGGCAAATCGTGCGCCCGGAAGAGCTTTCTTACCAGCTACTGCTTAGGTCATTTAGCAGTAGGAAATTCAGTGAATCTATGGCTTTTCTTTTCACCTGGTGAATTCATTTGTTACCTGTTCATTATAGTCTGAGCTGTAACTATAAATCATGTATCTATCTGTCTTCCAAATGTCATGGGAGCTTGAAAGACGCACATTTGTTGTATTGAAATCTCATTATTCTGTCACACTTTAAACAGAATAGAAATAAATAAATATGGTCTGTGTTGTGTATATTGTTTCTGAGCTGTGGTGATTTACCCTTGACGTTCTGAATTAGTAAAAAATATGACAAAAAAAAGAGGTCGAGGTCTGTGTTTTTTAGCGTATTACGCCTTTTCCAGAAAAGTCTTCTGAACTAAATAACACTTCCATTAAAAGGAAAATTTTGCGTACATAATGGTTGCCGTTTCACACATACAAACAGTTGGATCCTTCTCTACTAATGAAAGTTTCGTTCTTCGTGAAGAAGTTATTTGCCATAGACTCTACAACAGAGGTTGGGAATTTTACACATATACCTGAAAAATGTGCTTAAGACTGATTGTTGGGCAGTTTGACGAGAACTGAGTGCTCTGGTTTATGATCACATTCGAAGTCTAAATGAACAAATGCCCGCTCAACTTCTGGGAGTTTCTCGAGCTTTATCTGTAGGCTCTCTCCAATGGCGTGTGCTTCTTTTAAGGGTAAATCTTCTGGCAGTTCAATGTCAACCTGTCACCAACCAAATCCAAATGAAGAGTCTAATCGTACTGAAATATGACTTCTTAAATTTTCTTAGTGATTTAAAAAATATCATGCAATCAGCAAAATCAGATAGAAGAAATATAGTTTATCTGTGCTACCAGAGAATCGCATCCATTTCATACATGCACACAGTGTATCTCTCAATAATTCGAGCATGGATTAATGCGAACCATTACGAAAAAAAAGTTATATAGTCTAAACCATGTGCAAGTATCGATATTCTGAATATAAGTGCTAATAAAACTCAAGCCTTCGGTCGTCACAAATATGTTCATAGTGTTAAGTACATAGAAGAAAGAAACTACTATAAACTAAGGGGAAGCCTGAACGGAAAACATTTTTTTGTATAACAACAATAATGACCAGGTTTTATCTAAATATGATCAACTGCAAAGTTTAAAACGATTCTATTGGTCTATCCAAAACTAAATTTTCATAAAGTAGTAAACTCCTCTTTTATGTTAAATTTAGATGCCATATGACACCTGTAAGATTTTCTGGAGAAAAATTGCATGCAAAATCGCTTCTGATAGTCTGTGCTCCATAAATTCAAGCGGACCTGGATTTAGTTTCAAGTTATAATTTCTAAGATTTAACTAATTGAACTCAATTGGAGAGAGAAATCGATTGCCATAACTTGCTCAGTGTGAATGTTATTGTGTGAAAATGAGTTGGACCTAGACAATAACTTTTCTGACATTATTATATAATAAAAAGGAATAGAACAGGGCTATTTGTTGGTTGCTTTTTTCTTTTGTGATAATGAGTTAGACCTAGACAATAACTTCCCTAACATTATTTGTTCGTTGCTAATATTGAATGCTAAAATTAGCAAATAGGACTAGTCATTTGCAGTTTAATTTTTGGCAGACAGGGTTAGTCTTGTAGTAGAGTTCTTATAAATTGATTTTGTATTAATACAGCATACCTCCACAAAATACAGAACCCCAAATGTATATGCGCGAACAGTATCAATGCGCTTGACTCTAGGGTGCCTTATAACGAGATATGTGAGCTTCTGCAAAACTTCAGGAGGTGCAGATTGTCCCACCAGTGAAACTACATAGAAAGATATCCAGAATCAGAATTAGTAGAGTTTTGATAGACACCAGGACTAGAGAGAAAAGTGGTGGTGGAAGCAGTAAGAGCGAGATGTAAAAAAATCTACTTCTAGAATTGACGACATCTGTGCTTAGTGGAGAACCCTGATTTAATATCCCGTTTCCCAACACGGGACACGAGTAGTAGTAAATGTAGCTAATAAGTTACCGATGTTCGTTTATAGTTTTCTCTAATGGACACGTACACTCGCTAAAATTTGTCTGTTCAGAACACTGATAAGGATATACCTGCATTTTCCATGACGGTGCGTGACCAATTTGTAATAGTGTAAATTGCAAGCATAATAGCACCAATCGGGTCGATCCACCAGTAATATTTATCACCAAGTACGGCTGCGACTAATCCAACCACGTTTGTTACAACATCAAATTTATGATCCTGCAAGTTGGCATTTCTGAGATTGTTCAGTTGTAGTTTAACTTCATTCATAAAGAAACATCAGAAGAGAACCACCATACATCTGCATAGGCACGGACAATCCTGTTTGCCGATTTTCTGCAGTAAAACCAGAGCACAAGCTTCACTGCTGTTGCAAATAGCATAATAGAGTACAACCATATTAACTGTTCCGCGGACAAGCTTTCACCAGGACTGTTTTGTATTAGTTTTTGTAAAGCTGTGATTAATACCTGAAAGCCTATAGTGAATTGAATTAGTTCAATGCATCATGTACTCTTTTGTTTGTTAATATACGAATGCATTTCAGTACTTTTAATAACACAAGTCTGTGAAAACTGTAGAGTACTAAATATGTAAATTTAAAAAGCAGTAGAATTACAACCATTAACATTTGAACGTATAAACTAAAAGAATTAATTTAAAGACTTTGATTCTAGTAGAAGCTGTATGTTGTAAAATCTGGGGTTTAAAAGCTTGGGGATGTACCGCCTGCAGCATTGTTTCTCATTCCAGGACCTTTTTGATTTATGGTCGAATGAAAAAAATATGATTCTAAACCTATCTGTCATCATACTGGAAATTCTGTAAACAACCTGTTATCAGCTATAACCTAAAGCTGAACTGAATCCTTTTCTTTAATTAGGTAGATAAGAAAGCCATTAAGAATTTTGTTCTATTGTTTGGGAAACAGTATTGTCTCTTTAAGTTCACCATAGACATTAGAACTTCAAGCAGTTTCTACAGACAAGAGCAAAAGTAAAGAAATTTGATTCCTTCGTATTGGTTTGCATTAAGCATGAGTTGATGCACATCCAGATTGGAATCTGAATCAGAAGTCTTTAACTTATCTGAACTTAATTTAAATAAAACGGATATTGTAGCATGCAACTCTCAAGAGAAGGAAACACTTTTGAATAAAAATATAAGAGCATAATGGACAGTGAGAAAACAGGAATAGCTCAATTCAGTTTGACCCACCAAGTGTAGCCATGACTGCTGCAAAGATAATAATGCCAACAGGCTGAACTCTTAACTTTCCAATTGGGTATTTGTAGATATTTATGTTCTTCATTGCGAGGTGAGTGAACCAAAGTATGCCACCAGCCATGAGATCAAGCAGAGAATCCAAAGTTGATGCAGCAATAGCTATTGATCCACTCCTTATGGTGGCATAACTCTAGACCAAGATATGTATGTATTGTTATTTTTCAGAAAAACTATTAGGAATTGCAGTAGAAAAAACAAACAATTAAGGAGTTAATTATGATTAAACAAGTTTAAACAATCAATTAAGCTTCACCCACAAGTCCAAATAAGCTTATGTGATTGTTAATACGTAAAAGTTCTTTAATTTAGTTTCTTCAAAAACTGTTTTTAACTTATATATATATAATTTCAAGCTTAATCTTACTTTTTCTACACTGTGAAGAGATTTATCCAACAGGATCTAAGCTAGTTCAAAAAATCAATTCTCTTCTAAAAACTGGAGAGAATCCTTCATGACTTGGTCGCTACTTCAGATACACTACATGCATTCTAGACAGACACACAAATTGACATATCTATTACCTTTAATATTAACAATGCTATGTTTGCATAATTGGAAATCCTCATTGCTCTTTCTTGTTGAGCTAGTTCAGCACTGTCTTCCTCATCAATGCAATCAGATGACACCACGGAGTCCACTTCCTCAAACGATTTCAGAGTCGCTAATTGTCTTTCATAGTATTCTATTTCCCCTGTAAAACTCAACCAAGTTCAAAGTTAAGAAAAAAAACGTCAAACGATTTATTTCATCCTATAGTCATCTTGTTCTAAGTTCTAAACCAAAACACAGGATTTATTTCATCCTACAGTCATCTCAATCTAAGTTCTAAACCAAAACATCATATTCCGCGACGTTTACAAGATAACAGAATCTTTAACAGTTTAAAATCACCACAGAAACATCCCGACAGTTATAAATTGTTATCTAGAAGTATGTAGAGGCTATACATTATAAAATGAGAAACTAGGCGTATAGTTAGCAAAAAAAAAAGGAGAAAGAAAAAGGAAAAACACTATTCAAGAACTTCAAAGAAAGAAAGCAAGATTACGTATCACAGCCTTCAACAACTTCTCTGATTACATTTCACTTTCATATAACACAAAATTCACCGGCGTAATATATGCATAACACGAATATCAACTTAATCATACATTTTGTGAACAGTTATTCAATACAATATTAAACACCAAACATATCTATATACAAATGTTCATTAAACTTATATTCACATATATATAGAGAGAGAGAGAGATACCTTTGCTTAAGGCGGTGGTGGAGGAGATGTTAATGCCGTCGTAAGGAGACTCGGAGTCGAGGCCAGAACGGACTTTATCGGGAAGCTTAGAGAAGAAGAAGGTTCTGATCGAGTTGACGGAGTTCCGACGAGTGAGTCGGTCACTCCGGTCACCGCTTTTGGCGGAGTTGTTCTCATAATTGTCCTTTTGCAGAAGCGGAAGCGTCGGATCCAAACCCGTACTTGTTTCCATGACGATTGATGAACCTACTAAGGACAAAGGTCGTGACACATGCAAGCCTCACAGAAATTCTGAAAATGAACCGCAACTAACAAAAATATCATTTCCATAGCCTTCCACACAGATCATATATAACTACAATTAAAACTATGGCTTAAAACAAAATCAATTGAATTTTAATATATTGTGCAATAGTTTAATGTGTATCACATCAGTGTATTATTCTCTTTTATTGCGCGCTAGACTTCTAACAAAAAAATATCTATGTACTATACCCCTAGAAAGTGATAATAAATGGTTCCTTTTTCTTTCCAAATTTTTAATTTTGAGAAATGTCATGAAATTGGAAATGTAGAAAATCTGACACAATTATTTAGTACAAATTTAACTTACCAAAAATGTATCATGTGTTCTTAACTTTCTTTTTAAATGTAATAGTAGATTTTTGTATGAGAAAATCTTTATTTAATTTATTAATAATGTTATGAGTGAGAATTAACTAGTTAATATAATTAGAATTAAATTTGAGATTGTTATTATTATTAGTATTGAAATTATTTTGGTGTTGGTTAATCTTTGTAAGTTATAATAAAAGTATTTTATGTTCTTAATGCTAGATTTAGATCGTATTTAAAACTAAAAGGTGGAGTGTAGATGTGAAGGAAGAAAAGTTGGTATGAATAATTAAGGGTGAAGAAGGAATGAGCTATATGGGTTTTGAAGAAGTGTATTGAATGTGAAAAACATGTATTCTTATATTGAATTTTCCCGTATAAATATTTTTAAAAGAAATTATATATTAAAATTAAATAATGTATGAATTAAAATTTATCCTATAAAAAAGTTAATATAAATAATCTCTATAGTAAATAGGTTATTTTTAATTTATAGAAAAAGTTTAGTTTTTTTTTAAAAAAATTTTATTGGAATGGGGTCTATATACTATTAAAAAAGGCCGACATTGTTACCAACATATCTGACAAGAATACCCTACTTAATAAATTGGGTGCATATGCTGTTTTCTGGAAAAAGAAATTAATAAAGCAAAAATGTATGAAAGGAAGGTGTAAGATTCGATGCTATTAAATTTAATTAATGTCATAAATGTATTAAAATATTAATTAATTTTCAATCCTACAATATATCAAAAATTAATTACTTTTGTGTGGTAACATGATAAATTTAAAATTTATTTCATTGTAGAATTAGATTATTTTAGTGATAATTATGTTCACTAAGACGGTTCGTAATTTATAATTTCTCAACATTTTATACAAAAATGAAAAAAGGAGTGAATAACTTCTTAATAGATTTTATGTAGAAGGTTAAAGTAAATGGAACCGTACTAGTTAATATATTTGAAAGAAATGTTGTATTTTTTTTATATATAATTAAAAATAGGGAAGTGTTATCATTTTCTTAAAAAAAACCCGGGTAATTTAGATAAATAACAAAAAAAGTTTTGGAGGTGCCCTTTAAGATTCGTTTGAAGAAAGTAAGAAGTGTAATATTCTTTTTATTTTAAGAAAATATTTATAAAATTTATAATATGTAAACAAAGTAGAAATTAGAAGAAGAGTAAAATTATAAAGAAGGAAAGAGCAATTACTATTATTTTAAACATTGAAATTACATTTAATCTAAAAAGAAAGTTTCCAGAAATACGAAATTTTAAAAGGAAGTTTGAAGAAGCATTTTGATGCGTGAGTTTCCTTTGATGACATGTGTGAAATGTCGTTACATGATGCGTATCTAACTTTGGACCAATTCAACGTACTATATGCTTATAAAATCCAAATTTAAAATTTCGTAAAACTTGTTGTTGTTAAAATATGACTCAACCACGCTGTCAATTATATTTAGTACTCACGTTACTTCTATCTTATTATACTTAGAGGAGATTATTATGCTAATATGAAAAGAGAAGTGCACTTTATGAAAACCTCAAGAAATATATCTGTAATTTACTCAATTATGAAGTATTCAATAAATTACTTTAATGACTTATTAATATTTGATGTAGTTTATTTTAGTGATCATAATTAATATCATTAAAAATGTTGACAATCAAACATTGTTTATTTTTCTAGAAAAATACACCTGTCTTGCCAATATTATTTATAAAGAAATATTTTACAGTAAACTCTAAACTTCTAAACTAATAAAACAATAGTTTAAAAAAAATCCAATGGATTAAGTTATATATTATATTCAATTATAATCTTACAACGTATGGGTATAATATGAGAACCTAGAAAATAGGGTACTCGAGGATTGACAGATCATTTAAGATAATGAATATTTAATTATTTTAATATTAAAAAGTTAAAGTATAAATAAAAATTTTATAAAGGAATTTCATTATTTATAAACATATTATCTTTCTAAAAAAAAAATGAGTTTTTTTCTCTTATCTCTAAATTTCTCATTCTTGTGTTTATTTTTTTAAAGATCGGAGACTGAGTAAGTTGACTTTCTGTCTTTTTTCTTGGTCTGATATTAATCTCTGTGCATGTGATGTGAGTGATATTGGCTCACATGTGGTTTCTAATTCCTCGTGAGTTTCTGCTAATCAGTATTTATAATGATGTTTCCTAATCAAGCTTGTGATGTTCTTAAGTTGAGTAATGTGTCTCGATACTAGAAGGGAGATTTGATACTTCTTTAGTGATTCGAGTCATCTTACAGGTGAGGGAAGCCAATTTATGTGTTTTTTAGTTGTAGAAATATTGAATTGATATATTGTATTCTTGGTATGTTTGATATGTGGAATGATACATAGTTGTGTGAAATTGATGTTTTAAACTTGAGGTTGTTACACGTGAGTAACATTTGGATTGGTTTTGTATTTGAGAGTTTTTTACACTCATGTTGTGGTTGATTTAAGTTTGGTATGTGTTTGGCATCTGTGAAGATTCTTGAGTTGCTTAGACTTGATTGGGAAGGCATAATTATGCAGAATCATGTTTTGAAGAATTATGCAGATTTGTTGGTCGAGGAATAACTCGCGTAGAGAATCCAAAGTCAAAGGTTCAATGACTTGGGAGTCGTTGAGCGAACCTAAAGTTAGGGGCTCAGTGACTTAAGAGTCACTAATTGAGTACCTACTCGCTTAGCGAATACAAAGTCAGAGAGTTCACTGACTTTGTAGTCGTTGATCGATAGCACCCTCGCTAAGCGAATTTTAGAAGGATTTTCCTCCTGGAGTTCCAGGGATACACTTGTTGGGCGAGCACGAGTGAACATTTGTGCATTTTTCGCCTAGTGGGGATATGGTTTCGATGAGCGAGTAGCAGTTGTTATATGATCAATTATAGAGGCTTTGTGATTTATATGAATGATTGTTTGAGAAATGATTGGTATGTGAGATGTAATTGAGATTAGTTGATACTAATTCAAGGAGAATTAATAGTGAATATTAGTAATATATGCATTGATGTAGGGGTTCAGTTGGAAGTTATTCTGACGCTCTAATAACCATTCAATTCTCAAGTAGTGGATAATGAGGTATGTGGTGAGAGGAGTAGGAGGTCCTAGTCTAGGAGTTTTACCTCTACCAAAGACGTTAATGGACCCTTGTGGATGGTAAAGTATAACTCTTTGTTTATGGCTTTGCAGAGACCGGATATCACTACAAGTACGAGGGTCCAATGGGTCCAATATCAATGCATGTATCCAGGTAATTGAGTCATAACCTTAGGTCTTTGTATGAAATAGGATGATTGATTATGTATGACTTAAGTAATTGAATTCTTGAATGATTAAATCTTTTTATACATTAATTACCATTTTCTCTATGTCTTGTTTGTCTGGTTTTGATTTCTTTTGCAATGATCACCTAATTGGTATGAGCAGATGAGAAAGTCATGGCTGGACCAGTTCAAAGAGATGATAATACAACTATCTAAATGATGTATATGGCTCTTGTGTATAGATATTTTTGAAACACTCCAAACTCTTATATAAATTTGTATTTCAGCTTATCTTATAGATGACTGTAATATGATAAACACATTTTAGTATTCTATACTTTGTGATTATCCTTTATGAAACATCTTGTTTAATGATTTTAGACTATTAAATGAAATGTTACATGTAACCTTTAGTTAATATAACCTTTTAATTAATTAAAACTGATAAGAAAACTAATTGACATAATCATATTAAATTGTGTAAGTTTTATTTTTATTTAAAAAAATTGACATGAAATAACAAATATATAATAATAAATAGACTTAATTGCAATTTTTTATCCTTCAGATATTATAATTATACAAATTTAATTGTTCAAAAATTTCTATTAAATGAATTAGGAATATATAAATATATATATTATCGGGATCAAATAAAAAATATTTATGTGATTTACTTACAATTCTGGTAATTACATTGCAATCAATCTCAGAATACATGTGTCAAATAACATAATAACTAACTCTATGTTATATTATAATTTACTTACACATTCAGAAAATCACTCACAACAAAAAAATAATGATGATAAGAATCACACAATTATAATTTATAAAATAAATTACAATGAAATTCCACGAAGTTTTCTTAAATTTTAGTTTTGTATATATAATGTGTTTAAAATTTAAGAGATACACATGTAATATTATTAAAACTTAAGATGGATGACATGTGCAATACAAAAAGAGCGGAACAATTTAATCTTTAAAAAAAAGTTTAAATATATTTTTTATTCTTCAATTTTTAATAAAAATTAAAATTAGTTTTTTTTTTGAAAATTTTGAATTAATTTAGTTTTTTATTTTTAAAATTTAATTAATTAATATCGAAATGAACATGTGTTAAACAGTGTAATAAACTAAAATATTATAATAAAATAGGTCTGAGTCATCAAATAAATTTAATAAAATTTGAAATTTGGTTAAAAATATAAAAACTAGACATTTACGAATTTACAATTAGATTAATTTAACATTTTCAAGAGAGTTCACTAAAAATTGAAGGAAAAAAACATATTTAACAAAAAAAATTGTATAACATTAAAAGAATGCATTATCAACGTAATTTTTTAAAATCTAAAGAGAGTATTTGTGTAATTTTTGCAATAGAAATCTAAAAGACCAAAATCACACAAATGTAATACAAAAGCGTGAAATTAAGCTTAATAAACAAATATTGAAAATAATATATTCAGTAATTATTAATGGACTTGTCATCTTTCCTCTCTTTTTTTTTTTCGGTAGAAAGTTATTAAATATTTTTAAATATGTAACTTTATAGCCTATATTCTTAAATTTTAAAAAAATATTATAACTTAAAGATAAAATTAATTGATGAAATATCAAATAATCTTTAAACTTTTAATAGTTTAGCAAGTTTAATTTAATTTAGACAGTGAGAAGAACTCTCAATCTAACAGTTGAATTAATATATTCAATGTATAAAAAATCATTAAGCAAAATAGGTTATTTAGAAATATGAAAAACTCTTCCCAAGTACAATTGTTTCCCAAATTCAACTTTATTTTGAACACACACAATAGTCAAATATTTATTTAAACACACTCTTTTGCTCTTTATAATGAAAAATGGACTTCTAAAAGCCTATTTCTGTTCTTCAATCTCAACATCAGTGACTGGAAAACAGGTTTGAAATCCATTTAGTAGAAACTGATTTCTGACCTAATTTATAATGATACAATGATTTAGTAGAAAAGCATGTTTGAGTTCATCTTTATTCCCATGGAAGAAAAAGTTGATCTTTATGGGGTGTAAAGGAGGTTCATAAAGGGTTGAAGAAAGCAAGTGATGGCCATGGTGAAATGATTGCTGCATGCATGGTGGACAAGTGAAATCTAGAATATCCCTCACTTTACACATGACAATGATCTATGAGTCAACCTACAAGAAGGTTAGTTTGTCTTTTTAGTCTCTCACCATAGTCATGGTCAATAACATCAACATCAACAATAAATTCTAACGCCCCCACCATTGATGTTAACCCTAAAAGACATGATTTTGTGCTACAAAAGGGGTTTCTTAAAAAGTGCATATAGCACAATTGTTTCTGCTTGGTGCTCATGTGGCCAAACTTTGTCTCAAAGAAGTGGCCATGATGATATTCAGAACAAGTGGTGCAAAGCTTTTTATGCTCAGTAAGGTGTTCATATGCCAAACTTTGTCACATGATATTCAGAAATTATTGTGCTTTGTAGATAGATAAACAGTACACTGTTGCAAACATGCATGTTATCAGGATTTGAGTGAAGTCAATTTTTTAGATTAATATAAGTGCAACTCAACTAGAAAAATTGCAGATATAAGAAAAAATTGAAGTACATCTGATATCTGATATGGAAACATATCTTTCCAATACTACAAATAAACAGTTTAAGAATCTAAAAAATATCATTTATGATAATGGGGCCATAAATAGGTCAAAATGTAGTTGAATAGTTTTTCTTCTTGTCTAGTGACAATGAATACTATGTTGT
>Ga0099822_1001708_pt1 | contig 26258 bp, 7 predicted proteins | sample CowpeawhiteBW_FD_76839 | JGI IMG/M metagenome (GOLD analysis project Ga0099822, IMG submission 76839) | Root nodule microbial communities of legume samples collected from California USA - Cow pea white BW | ecosystem: Host-associated > Plants > Roots > Nodule | place: USA: California | collected... | reverse complement strand
CAATAGTACAAAACAGATTGGACTTTAAAAGATTACACACAATAACAGTACGAATAATACAATAACAACTCAAGTGAACCCTATTACTAATTGCAACCTCTTCTCAGCAACCTTCAATGACTTGTCCAAATCATTAATCTGCCTCATTTATGTCATGATGATGACATCCTTTTCATCAACACCACCATTTAAAAAAGTTGCAGCCCACATTTGGAACCACCACTCTGTAAATCAATAAACCAAAAATTAAAATCAATTTATTATTAACACAAAAATAAAAATAGATTGTACCCAAAATTTTCTACCAATATTCTTTGGAGTTCTTGCCATTCTCAAAGCAGTCATCTCTCTGCAACTACAAATCGGGGTTAATTCGTTTCTCATTGAACCACCAATAGTGCACGAAGTGATACAACACGGTTGCCTCCAACGATTACAACCAGAGGTAAAGGAAGAAGATTGGGACCGTAACATACCTATATAATGGGTTGCAGGAAAAAGAAGATTGCAGCAATACCAATTGGGAATGGAGGAACAAGATTGCCAAAACTCACCAACTGTCCAAACATTCCCTACCAAAACCATAGCTCACTTATTTATCCTCAAATATCTAATTAAGTCACCTGTACATTACACGTAATACACCCTAATACAAATTGTGCCACATGTACAATGTTCCGTTAATGATTTAAACGACGTTACAGAAAATGACCAAATAAAACACGAATTGCGAAAATGATGACCATTCTAAACATTTGGTAAAAATGAGGACCATTTTAAACATTCTGTGAAAATGATGACCATTCGCAACAAACACTACAAAAATGAGGACCAAAAAGGTATTTAAGCCAAAAAAAATAGAATTTGCAACATGTCAAATCCTTGGTGTGACACGTGGCATTGTTAGTGACTTATGTCATAAATAACAGATTTATGTTTTCTTACATTGATATTTGTTATACTCATGAATAACAAAGTTTTGGTAAATTTGTTATTCATGACTTTTATCACTAAACTTTAATATGAATTTCAATACTTAATTTTATAAGTCATTTTTAATAACAAATATAAATATAACATTTATATAAATAATAAATTTGGTCTTAAGGGAGACACAATATTTCTCTATTTTGTAAAAAAAATATTCAGACAAAATTGAAACAAATAGAGTTGGGACTAAATTGAAACAAATAAACATATATGGGTACTAAATTGAAACAAATAAAATATATGAGGACTAAGTTGAAATCAAGATAATGACACTTGACATGTACCTTAACACGTGACAGTACCTTGTCACATGTCATTGACAATGCCACGTGTCACACCAAGGATTTGACACGTGGCAACATTTTTTTTTTTAAATTAACAAAATTTAAAAAAAAACAAAAAAAAACCAGAGGCTGACACATGGCACGCTATTAACGGCGTTTGCGAAAAATTAACGGAGTGTACTACATTGATGCACAATTTCAAATTTAGGTACTAAATTGAAACAAACTTAAGAGTGAATACCATTTTGAAATTTTGGAATCAAACTAGATATGTTCCGAGTAATTAAGCCTATTAAATAAATTATGATTTTAGTAATTATGTATATTTTTATTTTATTTAATGGACAAAAATATTCATAAATATTATATATTTGTAATCTATAATTTATTTTATGAAAAACATTAAAAATAACTAAATAATAAAATAATTACATTTTAATATTACTAAAGTTAAAATACAATTAAATATATAAAAAAATTAATTAACAAAAACTAAAATATTATTTGTTTTTTAATACTCATCTTTTATTCGTTTTGTTAAAACAACAAATAATATTTTATTTGATGTTAATTTAAGTTTTTTTACGTTTAATTGTTTTTTTTTATTTTTAATAATATTAAAATATAATTATTTTATTATTATTTTATGTATGTAACAAATAAATTATTAATTATAGTTCTGTAATATTTATGTACAATTTTTTCCTCTAAATAAAATAAAACTATATTAATAATCAATAAATTCAGCAATTATTTAATATCATAGTTAACTTTGACTTTTTATAAAATTCAATGTTTATTAATTACAAACACAAGTTAACAAGACCCACAAAAATACTATCTTCATGGTCCTTTTATAATAGTTTTTCTTTCTTACTAGGATTTATCATCATTAAAAAGTATGAGTGACTTATATAGGTATCATTACATTTACGAGGCATCGTTTATTTTTGAAACTAGAATTCCGTCACAATTTTGTCTTTAAAAGATGCATCAGATGGTGAAAAAGGAAGAAATATTTAAACTACACTTAACCTCAAATTCTAAACGATTTGAGACTATTGAGTTTAACGGATCATGTTCATTTTAAATAATTCAATGAATGAAAAATTATTAAGAACATTATTTTCCAAGTATATTAGAATTTTCACTGTGGATTATTTCTATTAAATTGTTGAAAATATTAAGTTTTATTATGCTTTGAAAAGTTAGTCCTTAGAGCATATTTTGCAAGAAATAAAAAAAAACTATACTATAATAATAAGTATGGAGGAAGTTATAATTAAAGAATATCAATTGTAATTTTTATACTATTTTTTTTTTCATTTCCTATCTCTCTTTTCTTATTTTCATTTTTTTTCCTTTTCATGGGTCCATGAAAAATGATTTTTAATCAACTTAAAAAATCAAATAAATTAATAATTATTTCAAAATAAAAATTATATTAATTATTTTTTTGCTAACACAATAAACTCATGAATATATTATTTGTCTGAAAATACACTAACATACATTTTTAGATTAATTCGTACTAAATCATTCGATCAAAGTCTCTTCATAATCAATATTGTTAGTCGTTTTATTAATATTTAAATACCTTATGAATATCATTCGTATATTATATATTTAACATCTCTTTCATCTCCTTGTTACATCTCTTTCATCTCTTTGTTTGAATGTTAAAAATATTTTATAAAAGTAAACTTTATTTGTACATAATTCATTCTTAATCTTTCATAAAATTTATTAGAAAAAAAATTTGTCGCTTTATTGATATAATATAATAATATGATCTTTGAATGAAAATTAAGTCACACATATTTATTTTTTATTAACAAACTATAAATGAAAATAAGAAATGTGTAAGGAGAATATTACACATCTTTAGTGATCAAAATGAACATGATTAGTAATATTTATGTATGAAGCTAAATAACTTGAAGATTATTATTGTATTACTAAGAAAAAGAAAATCACAATTAATACTTGCGTAGAATTTACTTTTTTCATGTGAGAGAAATGGTCCTAAAGTCAAGTGAGAAAAAATTATTAAAATAAAATAATCTATAAAAGATTAAAATTAATATTTTTAATTATAATTTAATGTCTCATTTAATAAATATACCAAATCTTGCTAAAAGAATAATTTTTAATAATTGTTAAAATGTGGTGATAACACAGTTTCAGAAATCGTGTACGGAAGAATAATTAATTACTTTAAACTATTCATATTTATGGAACATTTTAAAATAGATTAAACAAGTAAATAACAAAAATTGATAATTCATAAACACGTAATGTCAGGTTTCATGTGATTAAATTGAGAAGTTTTGTTAATGGAAGATGCATTAAATTTTAACTAAAGGAGGCATTGAGTACAAGTTTTCATAGTTGTGTTGATAAACATTTTCCATACGCTACAATTTTAAACCAGATCGAGATAGATCTTAATTTTTTGCTTTTCCTCTTGTGTCAACTTCATCATCATGACTTGAAGGAGTATATTTCATAGTAATAATAGTATGAATTTAGCCAAATAATGAGTAAATATCAATACCAAAATTGGATATTTTTATTACAATCAATTATTCATATAGCGCGTATTATTCACGTGTTTTAAAGATTAATTTAATGAATGGTATACTTCCTTCCTATCTAGATTAAAATAACTCTATTTTAAATTAAAGTGATATCATTTTTTTATATAATGTTTCTAAGTTTTACAAGTATAAACATGGAATTCACTTTTTGTTTTTCTTAAAATAATTCCCGATTTTATAATTTATGTAAATAAAGATATTGTAACATGGGTAGATATGTGAAATGAATTGTAATAAATTTATCTTCGATCTTGTATTATTTGGTTCGTTCATAATTATGAATTTTGAATTGGATCAAATTTTAGTCTCTAATAGAGCATGTTTGATATGAGTTTTTCGGATGTTATTAATTGATATTCTTTTTGTTGAATATTTTTTGACATATAAATTCATGTTTGATTTATATTGTTTTTGTATGTTGTTTTTAATTTAATTTGATATTTTTGTGGATTTCTAATGAAATTCTTCCTTTTATATTATTATGTTATGTTATAAATTTATTTTCAATAACTTAGCTTTGTATATATTGTTTGTGTGATGACTTTCTATGAGTGTATTATTATATGAGCATATAGAGGGAGGTGCAAGCACCATTTGGACACACATAGATAAATATAAGCTTAATTAAGTTTTAAGTATATTCAATTGATTCTATATTAAATTTTTGTGGGTTATTAGATAATAATTTTTTATTATATTTTTCAATTGAGTCCTTGTCATTTAATTTTTATGTTAAAAGGATGAGTGGACATTATATATATATATATATATATATATATATATATATATATATATGTTATTTTATCATTTTATACTTTTATAATTTTATATTAATCTCTCATATCAGAATTTTCATCATCAATCTCAATAACTACTATTTATCCCTTTTGTCTAACCTTTATTAATAATTCGTCAACCTAGTCTGCAATATCTTCATTTGGAAAATTTTCTACCACCTCTTCGTCTCCTTAAGTTTCTTAAATTTTTTCGACAACATCTTCTTTAGTGATATTTTGGTGAACTTTTCATCAAAAGCTTCACTCAAACTCATCATCATCTCCTACAACAAGTTTAGTGAAGGAATACTTGACTATATGAAAATGTTGCAAAATTTGTATTATTTATAATTGGACTCCAACCGCAATTATGAAACCATACCTTTGGTTAATACAAATTGTTCCTCTCTAGCACACCTCATCGATGAGGATAATGCTATCATTATACTTTTTCCTTTCACCCTCATATTTATATCACAGTTTCAAATGCTTTTATTTTCATGAAACCAACTTTTTTGGTTTGATCCACACTCTCGTGTTTTGTAGTGTGTACCTACCTAACGTGAAACTTCGATTCAATTCCTTCACAGGGTTTCCAACATCGTAAGGTAGGAAATGCAACAATGTTTTGAATAATAAAGATAATCACATTATTTACACATAGTTCTTCTCGTGATTGACTCACGTGACGACATTGTTGAAGACCTTTAACCTTTATGAAAACTTATTTATCAATTTTGTGTTGATTAGAGATGATTGGAATTTTTTTCATTAAAAATATTATAGATAAAAATAATAATTTATTGATGTTGAATTATTAAATAAGGAATGAATTGTAATCGTTGAAAATTATGACATAATAATCAAATTATAATATTACAAAGTTAAAATATAAAACGCAACGACTAAAAAGGTGGCGAAAGAAAATAACAATCATATTAAACATTTAATAGAAAAATTAAATGACTGACACTTAATTAAAACATATATAAATTTTAAGTAGGAAGTGGATCACAAAAATTTGATAGAGAATGAATTAAACATAACAGATTTAAATATATTTAAATTTATCAAAAACCTAAATCTTAATTATCAAGATTTTAATTTAAAAAACCATTACGATTAAAAAAGTTATCTCAAGATTTAAAAGGAAAATGGTATACATGAATGATAAAATGATAGAAAAAATATACTAATTACAAACTCCATATGCGGTAAGATTTTTGATTTTGTTTTAGTATCTGCACGTCGATTATCTCACCTTTTTAATTTTTATGCATTTAGATTTTTTGTTGACATCAAAGAAATAAATATTAGTAGCCGTTACTATGATGTTTCACCAGATTTGTAGTTCTGTACGTTTGGGAGTTTTTAAATCTTTGTTTGGTTTTTAATTAAAAATATACAGCAATAAGACATAAATTATATTGAGTTCAATTTGAATAAAAATAAGATAATATAATATTTTTGTTTAAGTTAGTCTGAATTGTTTTCAGAATTTTACTGTATAGTTGTTTATTAATACATTTATTTGGTCTTATATTTAACGTGATTTTATGAGAAATAATTTTAGTTCTTTGTTCTGTTATATTAAAAGATTTGCTGTTGTCAATGTTATGTTAAACATACTTACTTTTACACACATTTTCTTCCTTTTTTAATTATTAATTAAACTAAAAAAATATATAAATATACAAGCGAGGGCGCGCTCTATATTTTTATAACAAAGAAAATTTTTTAAAATGCAAGAATATCATGTTATATTTATATAAGCTTGATTAGTATTTTAGTCATAATAGCTGTGATATTTATTCAATATGATTTATTTATTTATTTTTCAGATTTTTTAAAATGAGATCACATTAAATATTTTTAACTAAATGTAGAAACCAAATTAAAAAAAGAAAAAAAAAGAAAAAGATCACTTAAATAAATCTCATAAATAGTAAAATCAAAGTATTAATTAAACATATTTATATATTATCACATAAATACACATAATTATTAGAATTTACATCTCTTAATAAATTTTAATATATAATATTTCTTGAAATTCAAAATACAATTAAGAAATTACTCATTCTGTATTATTTATTTCCAACAATATTTTATTTTGCATATTTATTAAAATATTGTGTCGGTCAATCTTCATATTTATTAATATTTATACGAATTTGGTTAAATTCTCTTGATTACACACATTTTCTATAAAAAAATGAAAGAATTTACAATACAATAATATTTAAATAATAAATTTTGATTTATTTCAATTTGACTTACTTCAAAATCGTTAAACTGCAAATTAAATTAAATCAATTAGTTATAAGAAAGCCATGTTAAGTAAAAAAAACATCAATTTTAATCCATTATCAATATTTGATGAGGATTGATGAGGATTTAAAGTCATTAATTAAAACTTAAAATATCTTCATTCATACGAGAGATACATAAAAGATACTTCTTAAAAAAAAAAGTTAATTTGATCTGTATTAGTGTATTCATTATTCTCTCCGACAATCTCATTTGCTAATTCTGAATAATTGAGTGAATTAAAAAAATTGACCGGTTGCTTGGTGTGACAAATGTATTCCAATCAATGCATTAAGTAGAAGTAAATACATCCGTGTCTGTCTTCCCACGTGCTACAATTCTTCAACTGCTGTCAGAGGACCAAAAACACTAAAGATAAACAAAATTCTGTCACCTCCATTTTTTTATACTTTTCTTTATCACCACGTGTTCAAATTCTCATCTTTCTTCTCTCTCATCCCATTCTCCCCTTCTATTTTACGCCCCTCCTCTGTTCTTCGCTCTCTCCACTCTGTTTCCACTAAACAAAAAAACAGAGTATGAAATTCCGTTACTCCATCCTGCTCCTATCAATCCTCCTCGCAGTCTCCGCGGCGGTTTCTGTCGCCGAGCCTACTCCCTCCGCCGCCTACGACCGCGTGCTGTTTCCCGACCGGAGATGCCAGAAGGCGGTGTCCGAGAACAGCACACGGCGCGGCGCGCCACCGGCGGCGGCCGAGTGCGAGGTGTGGAGCGAGGCTTGTTCGGAGGCGGTGCTGAGTGTAGCGCGGCACTCGGAGACGGTAGAGTGGCTGAGAGGTATTCGGCGGAAGATCCACGCAAATCCTGAGTTGGCGTTTGAGGAAATCGAGACGAGTCGTTTGGTGAGAGAGGAGTTGGATCTGATGGAAGTTAGTTATCGGTATCCCCTCGCTAAGACCGGTATTCGAGCCTGGATCGGCACTGGTGGTCCTCCTTTTGTTGCTATCAGAGCTGACATGGACGCACTTCCCATTCAGGTCTCCTTCTTCTCCTTCTCTTCCTTCCACCATCCACTACTTTTATTCTCCAATTTTCTTTTTCTCTTCTTAAACCTAAAATCAAAACCAATTGAAAAAAAAAAAGACTAATAAAATATAATATAACATACACAATAAAATAATATTAGATTCAAAGTTACACTCTTATTGGACTTTATAGTCCTTTCTTTGTTGTCTTCAAGGTTCATGTTTATCCTTGCTATTATTTTTTATTTTTATAATTTTTAGAAAAATTGAGAAAATGTTTTTTTAGATAAATTTGTAACACATTTTTAATAATGAGAAGAAAATTTATTTTAAAATATTTTATTACGACAAAAATGTTACTATTATTCTTTTATTACGTCGACACAAAATACGTGGCGAGATCTTTGATTTGTCTTTATATGATATATATTAATATTTGATTTGTTTTTATCTGAGATACATATTAATAATAAAAACTTTCGATATATCTTATTTGTCATAAGTGTTTGGTACTATATGTCTGACAATAATAAAAGCAGATATACTTTATGATTGTTAGAATTTTTATGTCTGACCTGGTATAAAAATTATGGAAGAATATATTAGACGATGTACTTAAAAAAAAAAGAATTTGTTTTTTCTCTTTGTTATATTTGAAAATAAAAAATGTAAGACATGTATTGTATTATAGATAGATTTTATTACATGTATTAATTTATTGCACCTTGAAGTTTTATCGTAGCATTTGTACCGAAAATATAGAGGGATGTGTTTTTTTTTAACTACTTTTACCCTACTTTACTAGCGTTGACTATAGATATATTTTTTATGCATCCGGAAGTTTAAAAAAACGCTTAACTTTACAAAAATATATTTGCCAAACTATGTTTAAAGTGACTAATAAAATCGGAATTTGTGATAAAACAAAATTCCATCTCATCTCTAATCGGGATTCGTTGTAGGAAGCTGTGGAGTGGGAGCACAGGTCTAAAGTTGCCGGCAAAATGCATGCTTGTGGGCACGACGCACACGTCGCCATGCTTCTTGGCGCTGCCAAGATCTTGAAAACTCGAGAGCATCTATTAAAGGTTTGTTCTTTCCTTATCTCTTACTTCTAATCATCATAGTATTCCACCATTTCTTACAATTATTTTCGACACTTCCTCGATCATTTTACTCACCCACAATCAGACATAATTAACACAAACTTCACCTCATACAATGCTATTATTTATTTATAATTAAATAATTATTTTTGAGAAGAAAAAGTTGAACCACAATTTTTTTCTCTTTCTTCAAAACTTTCAAACCAATTTTTATATTTTTCAAATATCAATAAGTGAAAAGAGTTGAATCAAACAATTTTTCTCAATTTTTTTTATCATCAAATTAATATTATAACTCCTCGTATGATTTATATTCTATTGTCCAATTAGAAGTTTTTCACTGTGGTTCTTGTTGATTTACCGTAAGGAATAGAAGTTACTTTCACACATTATATATATGTTTTCCATTTTCTACATTAATAAATGGGAGTATAAAAAAAAGGGAGAGAGGATTGACATCCCATGGTGTTTATAATGGCATAACTTTATTTGGGACGACACTTGGGCCTAGATGTGGTCCATTACACTTCCTTTGCCTCTAACAATTCCATTGCACTTTCCTGTGGAAGACACGATCTTTTTACTCCGTGTGGGTTAAGATATATTTCCGCTATCAGTTAATGGCTCCCACAAGGACAGACACTGGAAAAACTTCATCTTAAAGATTCAAATGGTGGACCATTTTAACTTGTATATTTAAGGAAAAAAACACCCTCATCTTTTCTATTTCGTGCCTTAAAAATACCCTGGACGTTTCACAAAATTTAACATACATATAAACCTCTATAATTCCAAAATATTTTAAATTACCGTTCATGAAAATAATATTTACAAGATTTATGTATTATATATGAAATAATAAATCTCCCAGTAAACACAACTTTAAATTTTACACCTTGTCAGTCATCTCTACTGAACATCAAGTCTTACAATATTTGTATAAAATTTAAATAAAAAAAATTATACTACGACTTCCAAATTTTTACTCTAATATTTTACTTTCTAAGATAATTCAATGTGAATTATTAATTATTTAAAATAAAAATAATTATACATTCATAAATAATCTACATTAAATCATGTCAGAAAGTAAAGAAGGAGAGGGAGAGTAAAGATGAGAGGGATGGTATCATTTGTCCATTTAAATAATATGTAGTATTGAATGAATAGTAATAACTTAATAAATATATTATCTATAAATCTAGTTACCCAACTTATTAAATTAGTTTGATTCTATCTCGAGGTTCCAGATTAACTTAGCCAAGTAGATCTATTTTGATTGGCTCATATATTTCTTTCAGAATTTGACTTAGCTTTTGCAGTTTGTCCCATTTTTTAAGTACAGAGTTGACTATAATTACTATTTTCTTACACCATTTTAGTTATCTTATGCTTTGTGGGGGTGAATAGGCTTTTGTAGATTTTCATATTGTCACATAATCAGAAACTATTTTAGTTATAATTTTTTAATTAGTTATTATAATAATTGATAAATTTATTATGCAATAACTTTATTATTAGATGATAATATAATTCAATATTATTATTGAACCGTAACAATTACAGTATAAACAACTCTCCGTATGTATGTTTTTATTTTTCCACTTATGAGACGCGTTGACATTTTTAAGAGGGCTGCTTAACCATATCACGAGAAAGAAAAGAATAGTTTTGATTTTAGAATCTAACCAACATTTTTTATTTTTTTTTACTTTTGATATCTATGAATTTTAAGAATCTGAGACAAGGTGGGTTGTCTGGCCAGGTTTGACAACTAAATGCGGGTGTCTTCTGTTGAGTCATAAATTTGAGCCTCTCTCAGAATCTATTCAAAACCAACAGTTGTCTACGCCATTTTTTTTAACTTCCCCTTTCAGATTATAACACTACTCTGTCATGAGAGAAAAATATTTGTAGATTTTATTTTTTTTAAATTATTAATATTTTTACATTTTTCACAACACCTATTTATCTAATTTCGTCTTTGTTTTCACATGTATTTCCAACATACAACAAAAACTAGGCATATTTCCTTATATATAACGATACACGCATAGAAAACTAGCTTTACCGTGTAACTTAATTTCAATAACTTTTTTTTCTGTTATTAGTTTTTGCGTGCCTGCTTTGATAGCGAGTTAAATGGGTTAGATTATGATTTTTTTCGTTTTTGTCTATAGTTAGGAAGTTCAGATTCCTTTTAACGTGCTTGCTACTCTACTTCCTAATATTTCCTCATTCATAAATAAATAGTGTGGAATACTAGTTAAATTATATAATTAAGCTTATTTGCCTCAGTGCTCTTGATTCCATCCTTTAAATCTTTTTTTTTTTTTTTAAAGATTTTGACTTTAATGTTTAATTTAATTTGTAATATGTTAAGAAGTGTTTTTTAAGTTTAATTCAATTCCACGGATTTAGAAAGATAAGGTTTGCTTTTGCATCTACTTATATATCCAACAATTAATAATTTTTGTAGGATATCATGTTAAAAAGTTATCTAACTCAATCTCATAGAACTTAACATTCCTTTGTATAACTTAAATTGGTCATATTTTAGTTTAGTACTTCTAACAAAATATACTTCTTATATATGAGATTGCTTTTTCTAAGAAAAATGAAAGAAATGGAAATGGCGAATGAATTTGGTAATCCTCTCCAGGCCAATTTTCTCCCTATTGTTAATGTGCACTACAACAATTCTTTTTTCAGAAATAATCGAGTTAAATTGTATAAGCGAGATTTTTAATGAACAAAATCGGGTTTAGATTTACTTTTTGAAATGCATCTGTATTCTACTCTATTCAAATATTGTTGTCAAACCAATTTCATTGAAGAGAAAAGATATGTTTAAATTTTTTATTTTATTTATAATATGTATTAAATAAATACTTTATATCTAACCAACTCAATATCTTTTTTCGTTTTTCTTATACAAATTTGTTGAAACAGAAAATAAACATAAGAAAAATAATATGTCATATCTTTTGCTGTTTGTTCCTCTTTTTAAAATAATAAAACGTAAAAATAAATTAAAATATAATCATCATAAAATTTATTTTAAATAACCTCCTTGTAAAATAAACAATGTAAGAAATATTCCTTTGATCGTAAAGAAACATAAGTTTAGTATTTAAAAATGAGCAGGCAAAGAAATTATTACCCCATCACTGCTGCATTGCTATTAAAGGAGCTGCTCTGAAAGCAGTGTAAGAAGTGGTCCTTAAAAATAAAGTCTGCTTTGCCGTTTATGAACCTGACCACATTATTCAGTATCTCTACCATACAACTTTTTCTGTTGATTTTGAAAAATCATAAAAAAAATAATTTACAGGGAAGTTGAAATTGAAAATATTGATTTAAATATCTAAGAAGAAGAAGACAACAATGACTTCTGATATTGTGGATAACGTACTACAGGACTCCGACTCTTCTTAGGGATGTGATGTGAACTTCTCGTTTTTGTCCTCTCATTTCTCACAATGAACTACGAATCCAAACCCGTGAAATCACTTCAGATCCAAATTTCCTTTCCTCTGCAAAAGTACTTATATAGGAAGCAAAGACAGTGCAAGGACATTTGACCTAAAAAATTACCCTTTCAGTGAAAACATGGTCACTGACGAGACCTCTAAACTTAGGATAATTCACCATCAACTTTAGGTTAGCAGGGGAGGCTATCCTATAACTAGGAACTCAGAGCCTAGGTGTAGGAAGAAGTAGGGACCATCCTATTATACTACTACGCCTTTTCTACATTTTGTTTCAACACAAATGTTTTAGGTTAGGTAGTTATTTACTTTCAGTTGAGGCTTAGGATTGAAAATTTGAGTTGATTTGCTACAATGTACTTTTTATTCAAGATTATTTTCTCAGTTAAATCAAATATTTTTTTATAATTCAGTTGTGAATCGAAGAAAGCATGAAAACTAAAGATGTAATTAAAATGATGGGAGTGGGTGTCGGGTTGGTGGGGAAGAGTAGGAAGTGAAGTGTGAGATGATGGGACCGTTGAATTTAGAAGGCAAAGATGTGATGTGGTTCCCAATCTTTATTTTCGTGTCACCTAAAAGCAATATCCTACTTATTAAATGCAACCACATTGTCGAATCAATCTTCTTCTCAGTATTATCTCACTCACAATCATTCACAAATTGTTATATAACAAAATCTAACGAAAAACACAACCATCGTATTTTTCTACAGTATTTAGTATATTTTCGTCGAGTTTTTTATTTAAAGCAGTTAGTTTTTTTAAGGGGAGTTAAATCTGCTATCTCTCTCCATCTCCCTTTTAACTTTGTTCTAAAGAGAATCAAACCAATTTTGTTGCTCTAAATTAGCGGCGGGATCGAATTTCATCTCTTTTTTTTCTTTTAACCACCAAATTATCTTTATTACCGACTTGTAAATTGAGATTTGTACTTTATTTATGTACTATGAAATCTCGTTAGGATAGATTTTAAACAATGATTTTGATATTATGTTAGAAGTGGATTTTTAAATCTAACTCTGCCATACAAAACCAGTATATAAGATGAGATTTGTACATCACTTATATATTATGAAATTGTCTTATTTCTAGTCGATCGGAGACTTCCAACGATTTGAATAGTTATGCGATTAAGGGAAACATGTGGTCTTATGAAGCATATATTTAGTATGAGCAACTGAAGTGTTGTTGTGTCGATGACAGGGAACTGTGATTTTGATATTCCAGCCAGCTGAAGAAGCTGGTAATGGAGCAAAACGAATGATGCAAGAAGGTGCTTTGGAGGACGTGGAAGCGATATTTGCAGCTCATGTATCCCATGAACATCCAACCGGAATAATTGGGTCAAGGCCCGGGCCCCTCCTCGCTGGTTGTGGATTTTTCAGAGCCGTCATTACTGGCAAAAAGGGTTTTGGTGTTGATCCTGTTTTGGCTGCTTCAGCTTCTGTTATCAGCTTACAGGGCATTGTCTCCCGCGAATCAAACCCACTGGATTCTCAGGTATTGCATCATTCAATCTTTTTCTTCTTTTATTTTTCAATCCTCATTTTGTTAGGATTCTAAGTGTGAGTTTAAATTTTAGATTGGATAAAAATGAGAAAGTGAAACATTATATAAGAATGAAGACCCATAAATTCATTGACTTAAGGTTTTGTATTGAGAGTGATGTCAATATCTTATGTGATTGGATTCAAATCTCATTAGTGTTATATCTCTCTGGAAGCTATTCTTACACACTTGTGTCTTTTTGCTTACCTTCCTAACTAACTACAACTGCAGGTTGTCTCTGTAACTTCGTTCAATGGAGGCGACAATCTTGACATGATACCAGACACAGTGGTTCTCGGTGGGACTTTCAGAGCCTTCTCTAACACAAGTTTTTACCAGTTACTTGAACGAATAGAACAGGTTAGATGAAAAGTCTATGAGTGTGAGTGAAAAGAGAGAATTAAAAATAGATGATGAATGTTGTTTTGGAAAACAGGTGATTGTTGAACAGGCGAGTGTGTACAGATGCTGGGCAGAGGTTGATTTCTTTGAAAAGGAATACACCATTTATCCTCCAACAGTAAACGATGAGAGAATGTATGAGCATGTGAAGAAGGTATCCATTGATTTGCTGGGTCAGAAGAATTTCAGGGTAGTTCCACCTATGATGGGTGCTGAAGATTTCTCCTTCTACTCCGAGGTGGTTCCCTCAGCTTTCTTCTACATTGGGATAAGGAATGAAACATTGGGGTCTACTCATACGGGTCACTCTCCCTATTTCATGATTGATGAAGACGTTCTACCAATAGGTGCTGCTACTCATGCCACTATTGCAGAGAGGTACCTCATTCAACGTGCCTAATCTTCTTCTCACATCAGATCTTATTCTCTCAACTTCGTACAAAATTCGCACCCTTTCTCCTCATGTTCTTACAGGAGTAAATTCTCAGTTTAGTTCCTCATATAATGTAAGTGTTTGTCTCTTTAGTTTAAGTTTATATAACCCTTACTCTAGTTTCTTTCTACCTTTATATAATGTTTCACTTTAGTAATTTTTACATTTGAACGTTTTCCCTAGTCTTTAATGTCAATACAAATTATTGAAGAAACTTATATTTAAACGCCATTTAACTAAAAGACTAAATTGTAGATTTGGCGAGTTCAGTAAATTTATATTTAATGTCACCAAGACAAAGGTAACTATTTCATAATTCTTTTCAGATAATAAATTTGAGTAAAACTATTTACGTACCACCCTTTGACACAAGTCATCTTTCTGAATGTGCTTATCTGGGAACTTAAGAAGAAAAGGATGCATGGAACGGAACCTTTATTTCTCGAAAGCTTTTGTTTTCTAAAAAAACATTACAAGTCATTTCTAAAAGAACGTTTCAGAATAATTTCAAAAGAGAAATTTAAAATAACTTTCATTGTTCTAAAAAGTTTATTCATAATGATAAATATCATTACAGATTATTCCAAAATGATCTTTGCAAGAGATAAAATATGTAGAGTTTTTGACAGCTTTAAAAAACGCTGTCTCACAATTTCGGCATCCTCCTAATAAACTGACTTCATTACTCCATACAAATCAGAAATGTGCTTTTTCATATAAATCTTAGCATAAGAATCTTCTTCAATCCTATACATCCAATTTTCATTCTCTACACGAGTTCACAAATTTAGTAAAATTAGTATGACTTCATTCTCCGTACGAGTTCACGAGTTTAATAAAATTAATATGACTTTAGAATAAAGACTTCCACTCAATACATTCATCAAACAATGTGACAATTCTCCTTGAAATTTACCACATTTATACTATTCTCAATCTACATCCGGTCATTTTTAACCATATCTTATATCATTACCCAGTAAAAACTTACAAGTCAAGCTTTCACTTTCTATAAACAAATGTTCGTCCACGTCTTAAAAACCATCTTGTTCTTGTTATCACTCAATTTTTACTACAAATTGCAATACGAAATATTGAGTAGGCGAGTGCAAAGTTGCATTCATACGTTACAATAACGCCAAAAACAGGGCCATGTCTTTTCCTATTAGGTTATTAAATATATAAGTAAAACTACACCATAATATTTTATTACGAATGAGTCTCTCTATACACATAACCCCAAAGTCATTCTTAAAACAATTTACAACTGACAAAATTCCAGCTTAACATGCTGGTATTAGGAAATCTCTTCAGCCTTCAACATAATCAGAGAATCTCTCACCTCTTCTCTCCACACAAACTTCTGGCAGCTTGCAGAGCAGAATATGTGAGGATGATATCGGCACCAGCCCTTCGGAGGCACATCAGTGACTCCATCATAACTTTTTCTTCGTCTATCATTTTGAGAGCACCAGCAGCCTTTATCATTGCGTATTCACCAGAAACCTATTTCATGAATTAAGAAATATAAGAAAAAAAGGGTGGTGAAGATGATAAAACATGCAAACTTGTTTTAAAACTATTCAGAACTACATCTTTTTATTCACATAAAAGTATGCAGAGGTTTCCGTTTATCTTTTAATCAGAAATAGTTTGCTTAGTGCTAGAATGGGCAAAGAAAAGAACCTGGTATGCTGCAATTGGCAAAGGAGAATTATCCCTGAGCAGCCTTACGATATCCAAGTAAGGAAGACCAGGCTTTACCTGCAAATCCATTTGTTCATGTTTGTAAGAATAGTGCAGGTAAAAGTTAGCATAAATTGCGCCCAAGCGCACACAAGAAAAGTGAACCAACCAAGAGAATGTCAGCTCCTTCAGATTCATCCTCCCGCATCTCAGTCAGAGCTTCTCTGTAATTAGCTGGGTTCATCTGATAACTTTTGTTCCGCCAGCACATATTTATAAACAAACCAAGAATCAGCAATGTGTTATCGATTTCATAGAATGGTAAGTTCAACTTCAAGATGATACATACGTTTTCTTGTCTCCGAACCGGGGATTGGAGTCTAGTGCCTCTCTAAATGGACCGTAGAAAGAACTTGCATACCTGTTGGCAATAGATAAATGGCATTGTTTTGGACCAAATTATGTACCAGACACAAAAAGGACATGGATGAAGCCAATGACGACCTTCGCCGATCCATCTTTTAAAGTAAAATTTATATTCTTATATAACTGTTTGTCAATGAATAAACTCAGTAACAATTAGCAAAAGTAGTGAGATAGCTTATGGCAGCAAGAAGATGCAAATCTAAATGATTTGGACGGTCGTAACAATGGCAGTAAGGATGATAAAATTGCTTATAAGTTGGATGAGAAAGAAACCAACTTGTGCAAAATGGAACTGTTTCACATGAAAAATTGAATCAATATTCCCCACATTTAGGATCTTTAATATAATGCTAAACAATAGATATCAACTCTAGATTCTCCATAAACTCATTCTTCTAAGTTATAACGGATCAATGAAATATAATACTACATTTTTAGTTATTTTTGGGTTTTAATTTTCAAATTATCTTTGGAGTTATTTCTAATTTTGGATGCATGTATACATCTGCATAGCTGACTAAGCCTTCAGTAATTTTCAGTGAAAGCTTGTATAAACAGAAAATGGGATATGAAAAAGAAATGGCAAGTAAAAATTACTTTGCTGTATAGGACATTATAGAAACATGCTGAAAGCCTTCAGCATCAAGAGCTGCACGCAATGCTCCTACCCGACCATCCATCATATCACTAGGACTGACAACATCTGCTCCAGCTTGGGCCTTTTAGTAAATTAAAAAAAACGAGACAAACATAATGTTAGTGATGTAATAGAGAAATGTAACAAGGAAATCGGAGTTGAGACACCGCCATGTTGAACCCATTATTTACATGAATCAAAAATCACATCCATAAATGAAACAAATGAGACTTATTTGGAAGTGAAAAATTGAGCTTCGTGTTGCAAAAGTCAATAGAAGACACAGTCCATTACCTGGGCTACAGCTTGTTTACATAGCTGATGAACTGTTTCGTCATTCATAATAACTCCTACAGGATATCAAGGATATATAATTAATTAATGAAGAAGGACCACTTCTTTAAAACTCATTCAGATTAGGTCCTACTCTTTTCCCAACTAAAGTTGACAAATAGAGCTACGGACTACACATTAGATCGATGTCTATTATTTATAAGGAAAGAATATTTTTCTTTTTGAAAAATATTGGAATAAAAGAAAAAGAGACGAGACATATTCAACAAGTACTAAATTAAAAGTACAGGTCAGTACACAGCAAAGGGGAGAATACCGACTCAATTCCAGTCTTTTTCATGGGTAGTGTGGGAAAAAAATTAAGACTCTTGATTCCACAGAATCAGAAATAACCATTCACTGCAGAATGAAATGAATTAATGCTCATTTTCTTACCTTGTATTTTGAATAACTTTCCATGTTGAATTATCCTAGCTTTATATGATGTATATCTTCATAGCACATACTTACCATTCCAAACAACTCCATTCCTAATTCTATTCACATTTCAATTCCAAATAATTTCATTTGTCGTCTAAAAATACATTAAGGTCAACTTCTAAGTAGGTAGACATCCTACTATAAAACTTATTTGGTACCCATATGATTGTGATTCAAATACCAAGGTAGAACCTATTCTCTTCTTGTGTTCCTTATTATCTGCTAATCCAGAAGGAGACAAAAACAAAACATAGATAACTCATTAGTTAGTTATTTACAGTCGGTGAAGGGTATCAATCGTAGAGATAAGAAAAAAGATCATCTTGTACTTAATGAGAGAATTGGGGCCTTTGGGTATGAGGAGCTGCAGACCCTCAAAGTTCTGCAGCGCTATAATTAGAGGAGATTTACCTTATTCTTGTAATAAGAAACCAGGTTTCTATCAAAAGTAATAAAAGATCCAGGGAGCAGTACACGTTTTGGACAAGAATGAAATAAAGAGATTACTTGGGAGAGAAGTTTAGAAACTTTGAAGCATTTTAGAATCTTGCGGTGAGCTACAAGAAGCGAGAATGAAAAAAATTGAACCCTTCTTGCTAGTTCTCCAATGAAGGTATGGTTGGGACTTCGGAGAAATGCATCACCAGGAGTCGGAAAAGGGAAGACTTAAAAGTGGGCCTTAGGCAGACAAGCAAGTTGACCAAGAGACAAATGCTGGAGACAATAGACATTCTTATGTTTGCCAGTGTAGATGCTTAAAACTAGGTTAACAAGGATGAGAAGTATTTTCAGTAGAAGAGGATTAATTAGGGAGAGGATACAGGCAGTCAAGAAGGCAATGGAGGGATCTGTCAAGGTTTAAATGGGTGAAGTCTAGCGCTAAGAACATAACTTGGACATTGTTTATGTTTGCTATAGTTAGGCATTTGGAGCAATCCATGATCCAATATCCTTACAAAATCTTGCTTGGTCTGAAGCATGAGGAATAAGTGCAAGAATATTATTGGGAGCAATTCAATAACTTTTTTGGACCACATCATAAAGCAAGATCATCTCCGAAGAAGATTCTTATTTAGCATCCATGTCTGAAATTCACAGAATTCTCATGAATTAAGTCAGGAAATCATGTTCAGTATGACATTATTTTTATCGAGAAATGTTAGTTATTAATGTTAGTTTTGGTTATTAGCAAGAAGACCTCAAACCCATGACCTACATTTTTCTCTCTTTAACTTTTACCTCCAAACCAAACTTTTACCTCCGTATGACACATATGCTCCATGTTTTTAGGTCCATATGGTGTCGGAAATAACAACATTGACTCAAATATAACAAGAACCAACTAAAAAACCTATACTTTCTGCATTTTTCTCAAGAGGTTTCCAACTGAGTATAAAAGACAAATTTGATAGCATACCATCTTCTCTAACTATGCCATCATGCCCATCTGATGAATAGGGATCTAATGCAACGTCTGTATAAATAATCTGAAGAAAGATTGAATGAGAAAGGTCATTGGCTTAACTTCCTATATGAACCACAAAAATATAATATCTTCAAACTATGGAAATAGTGTTCACTCACAAGGTCTGGGTACTTATCCTTGAGCAAACGTATTGTCCGAGGCACTAAACCATTTTCATTGTATGCTTCATCTCCTGTGGGAGACTAAAGGGTGAAAGATGTTATATTAGATTGTGCTACAGTTATCTGACTGAAAACCTATAGTTTATAGGAGAGAGAATAGAACCTTCAAAGCATCTGGAATTTTGGGGAAGAGCACAATACTATTAACACCAACATCCCGTGCTTTTGCAACCTGAAGAACAAAATGCCCACTGAAAATTATTAAACTTTAGTAAGTTATACAAGATATTGTCCAAATGACATCACCCACATAGTTTAGGAATATAGACAAGAAAATCGTTTCATGTGTGTCTCTACTCCTTAGTTATAATCTATAACATCTATAACAATATATAATGGAGATACCCCATCTTGTATATACATTTTGATATTCCTATTTTGCCGTTAAGTATAGTTTAAAATTTCAATATTTTGAACCTCAAAACTATTATTCTGTAAAGTATACAAACAATAAAGAAGAAATAGTAGAGATGAACTATATCTATCTGCTTAAAATAACCACATACATCATTACTCTACAATACAGTTACACCTTTTTTCTTCCTCTTCCATGCAAATCTGCAATCTATATTGCTTATCCAACATGGTTTTAATTAAAATAATATAAATAATAAAAAAAATGTGGACTCACAGGTGCAGATCTATAAAATATATACAACGACAACAACAAAGTCTTTTCCTACGAGGTGGGTTGGCTACATTGATCAACCAGAGCTGTAAACTTGTCTTTAATCAAGTTCAAAGACAGACCATTTACCTCTAGATCGCTCTTAATGGGTTGACCTATAGTTCTTAATTGTAGAAGTAGTAAAGTACAAAAGCATATTTTTATCTTGATTATCATAGAATCGACATTAAAGCAAAAGGAAAAATTCTGAGACTTACTCGAACAATATTGTGCAAAAGAAAGTCTAAGAAATCTCCAATTAAATATGCTCATCTCACAGAAGTAGACAATTATATCTTTAAAACCAGACCGGTCATTGAACCAGTTAAGACATTGGCTCAGCGGTTCAACCATATTTGAATGAAAATCGACTAGTATTAATAAAATTATTATAGTAGTTAAATAATATGTAAAATAATGTTAAAAAAACATAATCTCATAAGTAAAATAAAAGACAAGTTTATAGGTTCTTAACCTTTAAAATGTATATAGAACTTCATATGAAATAAGTTAGCATACTTAAATTGAAATTTCAGTAATAGACATCAATATTTATTAATAATAAGTTTAGACATAGAATAAAATAATAACAAATATTTTAGGTTGATTTTTACTTTTTTGACAAATTTTTAAAACAACACGTAACTATTTTTTTACCGGTTTTCTGGGTCCTTTAACCGGGTTTCTCTGCAGGCTGCTTTTGCGGTTTATTTGAACCGGTTAACGGACTGGTTCACCAGTTTTCTGCTTCGACTAGCCAGTCCGGTTCTAGAACAAAAGTAGAAAGACATCTCCAATATCACATTCACTAGTATTTGTTAATGGTTTGATTTTGTTAACTTGTAATTCACTGTACTACATTTCTAAAATTCCACTCACTTTCGGCACTAAAATTGAAGAACGTAAAAATGAAACAAAAGATTTGAGGCAAACAAGGGATTCATTTAAGTGATGCACTAATGCATGATAGTAAGAGACACATAAACAGTAGCAGATAAAACCTCTTCTACAAGTCCATGCCTCCACCCAAGCCTGTAGCATCCAGGCATAGCTCCGATTGGAGTATCTTCCTCGCCTGCAAATTCAAACTTAAATGTCCTCATTATCCAACATCAAATAATCAAGAGAATAGTAGTCTATATTTCAACCCAATATCTACAAATGAAAAATAGTATTTTTTTTAGCAAAAAAAAATGATAGTGAAAAACGAAAAATAAATAAATAAGCTTTTGCAATATCATCGATCTTTGACTTCTTAAAATTCTCACTTTAGTCTCTGATCCTATAAAACTTGGTTCCTTTACAGTATTTTTAGTACAAATGACAGTAAGCAATGAAATCAAACTAGAACAGTGTTTACTCAAAATGCTTATAACTTACAAGTAATAAGTCCTACGTTATAAAAAAAAAAAAAATCACCGCGTGTAAATAGACCAACCTTCGTGAATGAAGAGCGGATACACAAAATTCGCCGGCGAAATACTCGTTTCCTGAAAAGCGGACCGAAGCGCAGGCGACTTCCGGTTCCGACGAGGACGCCGATGAAGTGGCTAATACAAAATCCAACAATCCAAACCAATCAAATCATTGCGAAGCAATGCGTAGTAAGTGGCAGTAATGCAAAAAACAATGAATAGACTCACAAGTGAAGGGACCACCGGAGTTCCAACCGGAGACGCTGGTTTAGGCGGCACAGGAGGCGCCGATGGAACCTTTCCAGCGACAACGGCGGCTTCGAAATCGGAATCGCTCGCTCTCACGACGAAAAGGCGCGGAGGGAACGACTTGGTGGCAGGTTGTGGAACGCAAAAGTTGAAGGTCCTCTGCGGCGCTCGGAGACCGACATAGCTCGGGCAATTGACCGCGGATGGCGCATTAGGGATTGAAGAAGCCATTGATTGCAGTATAGAACGCCTAGAACGATCGATTGAAGATTTTGGCGCCTTCAACTTTAGATTGGTTGAATGATATTAGAGATTTTTGGTGAAGCTTGAAGAATGGGATTGGGAGTGAAGAAGGAAAAGGAAAGTTGGATCTACAGGATTTGGGAGAGAATACAGATAACCAATGAGAAGAGAGTTGCAGAAACAGGATAAGTGAGGACGTACGTACAGGATTCAATACTTCACTTAGTATTAAATAACACGATAGTACAATGTTTTCTCCGATCTTATTATATCATCATCATCATATTTTTAATAATTTTTATATTTTAAAGTGTTATTTATCAATTTCCAAATAAATGTTTTCTAAGTATATCAAAGAATCATGTTAAATGAAATAGAGAAAGGCCCGATCTTCCTTTCATCAACGGCAAATTTCAGTAGGAGAGAAAGTGAAAGACTTATTTTTTTTATTGGTCTTTTTCTTTCGTTTTAAAAAATTAACCTAATTTTTATTTTGAAATGAATGAAAAGTGTGAAGATAATTATAAATGAAAAAAAATATTGGAAAATAGATAATGGAAGTTAGAGTTTGTTTTCATCATACTAAAAAGTGAAATTTTAAAATGTAACCTTATATATTTTCAAAGTTCAGGATATTTATATTATAAATTTTATTAAAACTCTTGGATTTTTATTTGAATATTGTGATTTAGATTTTCATTCATAAGGGGAAATCGTTCTTAATTGTTAGTAAAAGAAAAAACACTTCAATTCAGTAGCGCAGGTTGTAATAAGAGTTCAATGACATTATATTAATAAAAAATGACTTAGTCATATGTTAACAAATTAGAATATTTAAAAAAACATGACTTTAAAAGTTTAAAATCGATTAAAGATCGTGGAGATGTAAATTTTGTCTTACAAAATATTGATTTTAATTAGAATATTTAAAAAAACATGACTTTAAAAGTTCAAAATCGATTAAAGATTGTGTAGGTGTAAATTTTGTCTTACAAAATATTAATTTAAAATTTAAATCTTAATATAGTATTAAAGTTATGGATTAAAATCTATCGTAACAAAATTTTATTATTTATTAGGTTTATTGTTTTATTCGGATTCATGAATATTTAACTTCATATACTAGATATATATATATAACTCTATATACAAGATATATACGTCTCCGCTCACGTAAGAAAGATTTAATAAAGTTTCACGATAAAATTAGTTTATAATATCACCTACAAATTAATATTATAAAATTAAGATAAGTGTACAGTGCACTTTTTTTAATAATGGAAGAAGTTAAAAATAGTACTTCTTTATATATACAATGAAAATGAAGGAAGGAATTTATGAAACTATAACTAAATATTTTAAATTTGAAAAGATAAAATATTACAAAGTTAAAGTAAAAATTCATACTTAATCCTTTATTTATGTTTTTCTTCAACCCACAAGATCTACACGTATAAAAGGTAATGTAATCTAAAAAACGAAAGAAAAAACATCACTATTTTCCTCGCACCTTTTCTATTCAATCATTTGACGAGTGACAAAAAAACTTTTCTTTATTTATTACTACTTTTGCATATTTTTAATCTAAACACAGTGAAAATTTATTTCTTTATTTTTTTTATCCAACTAAACAAATTCATTTAACTAATATGACGTACTGATTGTCCTTTAACTTGTGTTTTAACTAATTATCGCTTATAACCTATCATAATGTTGCGAATCTCTCCCCACTTTATAATTAAAGTTTTTAAGAAACAAATAAATCAATATTTAGCTATTTTTATTTTCTAAAAAATATCATAAAGGATGTTAAAATGGGTCAGATCTGCCAGGTCAGTCCGTCAACCCGTCAAAAAAGGACGGGTCGGGTTGAAATTTTTAACCCGTCAACCCGTTATAATTTTGCCCGCCTAACCCGTCAATTTAGCGGGCCAAAACGGGCCAGTCCACGGATCAGCCCGCCAACCCATTCTTTTATATATATTTTTTTAATTTTTTATGTTTAAAATTAAAAATAATTAAAAAATAAAACGTTTTTATATTATATAAATAAATTTTTATATATAATAGATTTATAAACAAAAAATTATAAAAAGTTTTAAAAAGTTTAAAAAATTAAGAAAAAAATTAAAAAATTAAAAAAGAAAGACAGACCAGCCCGCTGATTCACCAGCCCGCCCTAAGACAATACGGGTTACAATATCTAGCCCGTTTATTGGTGGCAGGCCAACCCGACCTAACCCATTTTTGACGGACCACAGATGGGTCGGACCAAAACGAGAACCGTTTTGTCACCCTATATTTACTTGATATTCTCTCATGCAATGACGCATTTATTTTTAGCTTAAATGAACTCATATATTATAATATTTGTCAATTTTTTGTATTTGGTCTCTTTTGATAATAATGTTTAAATAATTAACGTGCCAATTTTTAGTATTTTTTTAATTTTTTATTAATTAATTTTATTTTTTAATTTTTATTAATTTAAAAATATTGTCTAAGTGTAAAGTCATTGTGTGACGTGATAAAAAAAATCAAAAATTTAAAAATGGTTTATCACTTTAAAGTGAAAATTTAAAAATAATAATAAAATATTTAACGTAATGAGTAATCATGATTCATGAGTTGGAAGTCTAAAAAAAAGATCTTTTATGGATCTTGTGTTTAAAGCTAGAGAGAGTACTACTGAGTTCATCCAACAAGAGATTCAATGTCCAAAAAAATCTATAATTTCAAGGACGGTAAGAAAAATTACAAGACCAAATGCAAAAGGTTACAAAATAATTAAAAGGCATAATAAAGAATTAGAACAAACTACAAAATAATTACGAGACTCTATATACAAAAATTATAAAAATACAAACTTTTAATCCAAGCCCCAAGTCTCTCTCATGTTTTAGTGTAACTCCTCATCCATGATTTCATCAAATTATAACAAACTAATTTGCACCAAAGGATGAAGAAATTAGAAAATAAAAGAAATCAAAATGAAAAAAAAAATTACTCCAATCTATCATAATTGATATCATAATCAAGATAAATTGTTGAATAAAACCTATAGTGAGAGTGTTTTTAAAAGATTTGTAGGATGTACATAAACTTAGAGTGTGGGGGAAGGACATATGATATTGCAATTGGAAAAAAAAATAGAGATATCAGCATGACATGAATGAATAAAGACTTGCATGAAAAGAAAATTTATACTACCTTATGATAGAACTAAAAGACTTGAAGAAGAAAAGAGAGGAAGAAAAAGAAGAAAAATATTGGGTAAGAAGAGAGAAAGAACAAAAAAAAACACGTGAAAGGGCTTATTAGAAAAAAAGAGAGAAAAGAAAATAATTGTAGAGTAAAAGTTGAAAAAGAAAATGTTAGAAAAGTAATAAAAGAGGAAAAACTACTTACAACGCTAACTACTAATATTATTAAGTAAAGATAAAGATAAACAAAGTTTGAATGAAGAACTTAAGAGAATTCTTATCCAAGAAGATTATTCAAATTTTAAATTGAGCATGTATTAGTGAAAAAGTTAAAAAAAAAAAAAAAAAATCTTGTATATTTTTAATTATTTTTTTTTTTTTTT
>Ga0099822_1001702_pt1 | contig 26284 bp, 11 predicted proteins | sample CowpeawhiteBW_FD_76839 | JGI IMG/M metagenome (GOLD analysis project Ga0099822, IMG submission 76839) | Root nodule microbial communities of legume samples collected from California USA - Cow pea white BW | ecosystem: Host-associated > Plants > Roots > Nodule | place: USA: California | collected... | reverse complement strand
TTTATTTTTAAAATTTTTTATATTTTTTTTTTTTTTTTTTTTTTTTTTTTATTTTATTTTTTTATTTGGTAGCTTTTTTCTTTTTTTTTTCTTTTTTTTTTTTTTTGTAATTCATTGAAAGTGAGAAGAAAGGTCTGTTAACTATAAGAAAATTCATGTAATTAATTATATAATTATGTTTGGAGAAATTGTCACCTTTAATCAGATGGTTTTATGAACAAAAAATTGTCCATGATGTTTTTAATCATTCTTTGGTACTTGTTGAGAGATGCTACTTGTCCTGTTCATTAAACAAGGGATGCTTTCCTTATTACTTCAAATTTTTTATTCCGTTGGGGGGAAAATATTTATGAATTCTTGATTTCATTTTTAGTTTGACAATCAAACTGTTTACAGCATTCAGATCAAATAAGTAGAATGATATTCTTGGGAATTAAATATTTTACTTATCTTTGAACCTGGGGTGGTTTTCTCTTGCTACAGGAATTACAATTGACAAAGTGGCATCCCTGGACCAGGAAACTCGTAATCATATTGGCAAAAAGTTATTAGAACTCACACTGATGGAGTTATTTGTATTCCGATTTATGCAGGCATGTTATTCTGCCTTGTGTTTATATGTGTGCACGAGTAAAATATTAATGGCTCTTGTTGACATACTGACTCTAGCATCACCAATTGGAGAATTCCGGTCCATGCATATGAAATTTGAAGTATGCCTGATGAATTTTGGTTTATCTATCTTGTTCAGGTGTGAAGTAAACATATATTACTGTTAAAAGACTTGAGTGAATATGACAAAGTAGTTAAGATTTAAACGGAAAAACTTCACTCTATCTGTGCATAGTTCTCACACATGATTTTTGTGATCTCTTCTTAACTTGAGGGTGTTTTTAATGCAGACCGATCCTAATTGGGGTAATTTCTTATTTGATGAAGCTACAAAGACAATCAACCTGATTGATTTTGGAGCAGCACGAGATTACCCTAAAGTATTCGTTGATGATTATTTAAGAATGGTTGGTTCTCTCTCTAATTAATCTCTCTATATGAATAACTAAGCTGAGGTTTGAAATCTTCATTGTTTTGTTTCCTATGTTTAATTTTTATTTTACTCAGTCGGACTTGCCTATATCATAATACACATATGTTAATGATATAAAAATGCTATAAATATACGTAACTTTTCCTCACTTGTTTCCCAAACTGCCTACATGGCAATTTATTGCACTTGTACATGACAATTTTTTTTGGTCCCAACCTAGTAACTAAAGTGAGGATTTTAAACTGAGCAGCAAATTCTTCTGGATTTTTATTACTGTTTATGATGCATAATTGATTAGGTTCTAGCATGTGCAAATGGTGATAGCGATGGGGTGATTGAGATGTCGAGGAGACTTGGGTTCCTCACCGGAATGGAATCAGATGTCATGCTAGATGCCCACGTCCAAGCTGGGTTTATTGTGGGTTTGCCATTTTCAAGATCTGGTGGTTTTGATTTCCGATCAAACAACATTACTCAAAGCATTTCTCATCTTGGGGCAACAATGCTCAAGCACAGGCTTACTCCTCCACCTGATGAAGCTTATAGTCTTCACAGAAAGCTTTCCGGTGCTTTTTTGGCATGCATTAAGATTGGGGCCGTTGTCCCGTGTAGGGAACTGCTGCTTGAAGTATACAAACATCATAAGTTTGGTGATGTAAATGATATCTTATCTAGTGGCTCAGTGTCTGCATAGGTTAGTTTTTCCCCCAATTATTATTATTTTTTTCAATTATAATAATTTGTGGGAAGCTTATTTTTTTGCCCGAGCTTCTTTGGGGAATAAATTTTCACCCTCCCCGTTTGTAACATTAGTTGCCTAGAGAGTTTTTCCCATACAAATTACTTGAAAGGTGATTGATTCCTTAAGAGTGTGTTTCGATAAAGAATTTTAGAAGCAGAGTTTATTTTTTACATGGAATTTTGAAGATATTGTGATAAAAATACGTTGTTTTGAATAAAGAATTTCAAAAGAAAGTGTAGTTTTATAAATTTAAAATATGATTTTACTATTTAAAATTAGAGAATAGTAGAAAGTGTAGTTTCTTTTCACGTTTTCATTTGTTCACTTTGCTTGTATATTTGGTTTCGGTTGGGACATTTTTTTTTCATGACGGAGATCGTGAATGCTGTCAATTTGGTTTAGGTTAAAATATTGTGTACTCAACATTAACTTCTTTGTTTGATGTTGAAAGAGTTAGTTTTAGACTGAAATTGATCGTGATTATCTATTAGTTGACATTACTATTTTTTTTTTTGTCAATGTAGAGTAGTACTATTTCTCAGCCAATGCTACCAAGAATTTTCGTTGTCAACAGTATTTTTTGGATGATGTTAAATAGATTTATTTACATTGACAAGTTATATTTAATTGATGTTTTTACCAACGTTGCTAAAGTTATGTTTTGTATACGAATAATGTGGATGTTGAGCAAGAGTTTTTTTCAGTGGTTGTGAACAAGAGTTATTTTAATGTTATCATTATTGAGATTACTTTTTTTTTTATCAATTTAACTCATTTCTTTATCGGATAAAAATTGATGAGGTTATTTTTTTTAGCAAATGTTAGTTTTTTTTTTCAGTTGATTTTTTTTTGTTTGATTTCTGCAATGCTTAATTTTAATTTTTATTGATGGCATTAGTGATATATATTTTTGTATAAAGTTAGAAATTCTTTTTCGAATGTAATGAGAATACTTTTGGCCCACCTTAATCAAAATTATTTTAGTAAGAGAGCAATTGATAAGTTACAACAATATTTATCTCAATTCCTAAGTTATTTTAGTAAGAGAGCAATGGATAATTTACATCAATATTTCTCACAATTCCACTAGAAATAACACTTATAATATTAACTCTAATACTATTAAGTTAAATAGTTAGAATATAACTCTTTCTAGTTAAAAGTATAATAGTTTAAGCACTACAATTTAATTGTAATTTGATCCATCTAATATATTCCATGAGACAATTGTTATAACATTCTCTATTCATATTTTTTAATTATTTGGTTGTAATAAAAAATTAAATTTAATATATTTAAATTATTTAATCTATTTTTTTTTTAAAAAAATCAAATGATTAAACATTGTGTTTGGATGTTTTCCCAATACTATTGACTTAAACATGTAATGCAAATATTCATCAATAACATTATCATAATGTGGTGTAAGTATCACTCAAGCGATACAAACGTTTTAGGAAATATTATTTTTGTTTAGTTATTCTTTTTGCAACCAATGTTCATGAATTTTTTTTTTTGAGTGATTCAACATTAGCATTACTTAATTACTTAAGTAGTTAATTTACAGTTCGATTGTTTTTGGTTATTTTAGTCAAGAGTATACAAGACCTTTGAACTAGAGTATTCAATGCGCTCAATGCGCTGTCCTTTAATGATTGTCTCCTTTTATTTATAGTTGATTTTTTCCTTTAAATGTTAGTTAAGTCTCTATAAACAAAGGTTTATCAAACCCGATTTCCTCTTACCAAGTGAAGAGATTATGAATTAAGTCGGTAAATACTCTAACAATACACAATCTCTCCAAATGTTATTAGTTTTTCATCTACAAAAACCCAATGAATATTGTGACTTCTCTCATCTTCATGCAACATTCCCCCTTTGATATGTGATGTTCTTGTTGACTTTACTTCTGACATATTCTCTGTCTCTTTATAGTCCTTATATTAGTCCGATTTAATCTTAATCAGTATTTATTGGTTCATTATCCCAACTCTACAAGCCCCACGATTTGGGAGGAAGAAAGTGTCAATTAAGTTGGTAAATAAGGTAAGAGTTGATGGAAGCATGACTTAACCGAATTGGTAATGAATCTGTCCAATTAGTAATGTTAATGGGCACCACCTGTCCATATATCTTTTCACATAACTTGTGAACTGAAATTTTAGTTGTCTTCTCACTCATTTTCATCATTGTGAATTTGAGTGTTTCCTATAAAAAGTTCAAACCAACTTGTTCAGACAGGGTTTATCAAATTTTTTAAAGAAAATTATATTTTAACCTTTTTTTTTATCTACTTTTAACTCACAATTCTCATCATCCTTAGATTATCTATTTTAATTTTTTATAGTGATGTGATGATTTAAGGGTAATGAGAGTGATAGCTTAAAAGTGGGTCAAAAAAAGTGGGTTAAAGTATCATTATCTATTTTTTAAACTTTTTTAAACTTGGTCTTTCTGAAAATAAGATATCAAACATAAGCTTAGTAAAATGTGAAGCTGAAAACTTGTTGTACATAGTAATAAATATATGTAGTTTCTAATGTATTTTAAACATTATTAGACATAAAGTTTTGTTTATAACTATTAAAACCATTAGGCCCTATTTGTTTATTGAGGTGTGGTAGCCTTTTGCGAAGAATCAATTCCCGTTATAAGTGGTGGGCACACCAAAACTTTGGGCATTACATTGCTTTTACCCCGAAAAAGTAAAGCTAATTATTGAACACATTACTTGCTCTTGTAGTTATTCATTGATACGGATTCGTCCATTTAAAATTATGTGTATAGTATCAAGAGATTTTATTTAAAGCATTAATAACGGGTGTTTATCTTTCAGAGCACAATGAAATATCTATTTGTTTATTTAATACAATGCACCATATTTGGTAAAATAAAACAAAGAAAGAAAGCCTAAACGGGTAGCGTAATTTATAGATTTTATGATAGGAAACAGGAAAATCTTGATACCCTTTATTAATAGATACAATTTAACGTGATTGGCTCCGTCAGTGTCTTCGGATTAGTGATGACAATCATTGTGTTGTTGGTGTTAGCTATAATCTTTGTTTCCTATAGCCCACAAATTAACACAAAAGAAGGGGCAGAAAGAAAATGGGTTCACAATGAAGATGCAGCGTAATTTTGAAGACATGATGAATTATTAAACTTTATTATCGTGAATCGTGATTGTGTGAGGAAAAAGAACATAATTTAGGACATGGGTCTACCATATTTTGTGTCGGGTTTCTTAGGAGAAGTAAGTAAGTAAGGTAGCTTTCGTTTGGTCCACATGCGAAGAGAAACGTTCAACTGTTGTTATTTAAAGGAAATAAATGGTGAAAGACAAGGGAAGAGATAAATTAAATGAGTGAATAACTGCGGAGAGTGGAAAGAAGAGTGAGGTGTGAGGTTCATGAAGATGATGAGAATGAAGCTGCTTTTGGTAGCCGTTGAAGTTGCATGCTTGGTTTCTGGGATCTTCTCCTTTGGATCTCAGACACTGTCTCAGCTTTCTTTCTTAGAAAACGGTGTCGTCTCCACTCGCCCTTCCTCAACTCAACCTCAACCTCTTATGGTCGACCTCACTCTCATTCAAGAAGCTCTTTCTAAAGGAGCTGGTCTCTCTCTCTCTCTCTCTCTCTCTCTCAGTTAATTTTCTTTAAGTGGTTTCTTTGTGTGATGTGTTTCTTGCTGAAAACTGCATTTTGAGCTTCTCTGTTATTGGTACTTCACATTGTAATTCTTTGTATCGTGTCTCATCATCTTTGATTTTGCTGGTTCTTTGTGAGTTGTAATCATGAATTTTAGGCGATTGATTTCTTTATACGAGTCTTGCGTATAATTAACATACCTTTGAGTTATTACATGAAAACTCCACATTTTTTCTAGCTAACCCTCATTTCTTGTTTCTGCTTTAAAATTATGCCCAAGGTGCTGCGCTAATGTTTTATCTGGTTTGCCTGATTATTTTGCTAGACCTACATTTCATTGCTTTTTCTCCTTTTAATTCTTGGACATTGGTAACTTATAATCGGGATTCTTACTTAGTTATGAGATACCATGGTGGAGCATTTTAGATGAAGAGTGACCTTTACCTCCCTATATTAATTCTTTGCTTATAGCTGCACGCAAACATCCCCATTCCAATGCATTTATGTTTTTTTTTTTTTTCATTACTGTCTGATTATGCACCGTATTTGTATGGAACTGAGGATATGCTAGACTTCATTATTCGTATAATGCTTGTTTGAGTTGGTTGAGTTTTCGTAAATGATGGCAAAGTTGAAAAGTTTAAATACAGTCTCATGCATAAATTTCTTACTTGATTTGAAATCGTGCAAATGAGTTTTTTTTTTCTTATAATGCCAGTCTGTTTGGATGGAACATTGCCTGGTTACCATTTGGATCGTGGATTTGGATCTGGTGCAGATAGTTGGCTTGTTCATTTAGAGGTAAAGAATGTTCGAGGTTTGATATAGTTTCTAAATTAATACTTAAAGTCTTTATTCAACTATACTGATACTTTTCTAATACCTTCAGGGGGGAGGATGGTGTGATACCATCAGAAATTGTGTCTATAGGAAACATACTCGTCGTGGTTCCTCAAAATTCATGGAAAATCAAATACCATTCACGGGAATATTGAGCAACAAACCTGAAGAAAACCCTGGTTTTCTCCCTTTAACTTAAGCATGCATACATTTTTTTTTTGTACCTTTAGTTCATTTAAACTCTTCCCTCCTGGAGGCTGCAACTTATTCATTCTCAAGCTTGCGTGCTTTCATTTTTCTGCATGTAATTTCCACGGACAGATTTCTTTAATTGGAACAGAGTTAAGTTACGGTACTGTGATGGGGCGTCTTTCAGTGGAGATGCTGAAGATGAGGTTAGTGAGAGAAACATGGATTTTTATCAATAACGGTATCGTACCATAATGTTTTATGAATGAATTATGATCTCTTAGGCTTTACTTATATATCTAAGGAAATCATTGCTTTTGTAAATCTCCCAACCATGCTTTTGGAGATTGTTTAAGACCATATAAGGTCCTCTTTAGAAGACATGCCTTATTTCTTCTGGTGTGAGTTTTAAATCCGGTCGGAATCTCCATGTACACTTGTTTTTCTAAAGCTCCACGGAGAAACACATTCTTCATATTCAATGGGTGTAATTCTCATCCAAAATGAGCTTCTAGAGCAAGAACATCTCGAACTATATTCTTCTTTCCCGCTAGAGAAAAACTCTCCTCATAGACAATTCCATAAATTTGAGTATACCGCTCTGCAACCAATTTAGAGTGTTATTATTATGGTGCTTGATTTAGTCCTACATCTTTCAGAATTGTGAGATGTGGTTCTCTATTTTACTATATAAGAGAGTCTATGTAAAGTTTGAAATACACCAGAATAAAAATACTTTTTAGTGTAGTTATGGATGTATGCATGCACATTGTACGTTGAACCTCGTTAAATTTTCTGTGTCTATTTTTCTCTCATTTATTCTTTCCTTTATTGCCTTGTTCCTAACATAGAGTTATACTTGTTTACTTACCTATCTACCTTATGTTTCATTGTAAATATTCATCTACAACCTAATGCCTTTTTATCTTCTCGTTTGTCAACAATCTCCCATGTTGAGTTTCTTTCTAGAGTATCCATCTTCTCCCTCATGGCTTGAGTTCAATGTTCACTTCTCATGGCTTCTTGGACTGAGGTAGGAATTTCTATGGCATCAATGACAACAATAAAGCTTTGATGTCTAGTAGAGAGATTGTCAGTATCGAGAATAGGAATATTCATCCTCATTGTTGCCTTCAGGGCCTTTCGTCTCCAAGTCAGATAACTCTTCTTGCTTCGGAGTCAAAATGAGTCGTTTTCTTTGATATGTTTTGCCAAAGAATTAGTCGTCTCTTTCCTCACTATAGGTTGGTTTGATCTCATTTGTGGTGGCTTCAGTATTTGGATCTTAAGTAACTTGCAAAGAAAGATATGGTAATGATGGAAAGGAGAGTTTCTCCGCCTCGAAAAACTACATTCTAACATCAAGCAAAGGTATAATGGCACTACTATGGAATCTACAATAGATAGAGAAGATGGGGTTGATAAAAGAAAAAATAAAAAGAATGTCAAATTGAATGAAAATGGATCCAATGAAAGAAAAAGCCACATACAATGACAAGCAAATCAGAGGAGGAAATCCAGCATTGAAAGAAGTAGAGTCAAATTTAAAAATTGAAATTCAAATAAACAAATTAAGGAAAGAAAATATGTTGGGAGTGTTTTTGCAATATTCAAATCACTCTTCATCTGGGGTATGGTCCACTTTGACACTCCATCACAATTTTGTCCCTAATAAGCATCTCTAAAGATGAAAAGAGGAAGGGATATTTAAACTATTTTTAAGCTTTGACTTCTAAATGATGTGAGACTATCGAGACTAGTCGGAACAATTACTTTCCAGAAAACTTTTCAGTTTTTTTTAATATCTTTTTTGCATAAAGATAACAATATATATTTATTATTAAATTTAAGAACTTAAAATTTAGATATTGTAAATATTTGATATTCTGTCACATTTTATTTTACACATAAAGTACATAAATAAAATAAAGCGACAAGTTTCTCCATATAAAATATATTCCAAGACCCTAAAATCCCAACCGTGTTTTCTCCCCCTAAATTATAGGGTTGACAAAAAAAATCATGTTTTGTGAAAGGTGATATCCATGGTGATATAGACACGATGATTCTGATAACATTTGTACCCTTTTATATTAGGAGGATAATCAATTAATACACATTTAAGTGTTCTAAGATCTAATTTACTGCTATTAAGATTATAATAGAAAAAGTAAATAGAACATCCAAATTTTCGATAAGGTAGAGACATGACACTAGGGAAGTATAGGAAACAAAAGACAAAAAACAGACTCAATAAGAATAACATTATTTAAGATACGAATGGGTAACTTGTTGATGGGATATGTAGCAGTTAACACAACTTTCCTCGATAGGTTTTGGGAACAAACATATAGGAATGGAGGACTCTAGCTACCTCTTCCTTTATGGTACTTCGTTTTGTTGTAGTGTTAATACATGTTAGCTCGTGAACAATATCAAAAAATTTGGAGAATTCTTGATTTACATATTTAATGCCATTATCAAGACTACAGAAAAAATTAACAAAAGTTCGAAAGAACTCAAGATTTATTTTCCATAATATATGTCCACATAACACATGTACAATCATGAATAAAAGTAATGGACCATTTTTCTTCTGAAATAGATTCTAAAAGTGGTCTCCAAATATCATAGTGAAACAAGTCAAGAAAACTACCTTTTTAGCCATAAATGGGACAAGTGCAGGATGATGCTTTGACAGTTGACAATTATCACATTTGAAATATTCAACAGAGTCTGTAGTGAACAAATGGAACATGGATTATTTAAAATGCAAAAGTAACAAACCTATTTTGTATTTTGTAAATATTTGCTATATCTTTTCTTATGAACAAGTTTCTCTTACATGCCCTTTAGTGCTGATGAACTAGTTATTATGAAAAGATCCATTGACATATGGATTCCGTTCTTCTTTCAGTCTGCACAGCTTCAATTTCGAGGACAAAAAATATGGCTAGCTGCAATGGAGGAATTAATGTCGAAAGGAATGCAGAAAGCCAACCAGGTTTCCCATTTCTCTTTATATTGTTTTTCAGTCTTTTGATATGCATCAATGCCAATCATCAAATGATATCAGGCACTTCTCTCTGGATGCTCTGCGGGTGGTCTGGCATCCATAATACATTGTGATGAGTTCAGGAGCTTATTTCCAGAATCTTCCAAAGTCAAATGTTTGAGTGATGCAGGTTTCTTTCTTGATGCGTAAGTTTTATATTTTCCAGTATACATTCTCTAAACTGTTCCCTGCCTAGAAACTAATTGGCTATAATTGATGATCTATTCAATCATGTAGAATTGATGTATCTGGGGGACGCACACTGAGGAATCTCTTTGGAGGTGTGGTTCAGTTACAGGTAGCATTCAATTTAGTTATGTAGTAAAGTATTTTTTAATCCAATTTAATAATCAATGATGAGATTAGTAGGATTTATGCCATTAACTAAGGCATATATGATTTAATCATCAATGATGGGATACCAAGGACCAAACAGTTGTCAGCTTTAGTCATACAGGATGATATGATACATAAAGATTTTTTTCCCTAAAACAACTTTAGCTGTATATTCTTTAATTTGTTTTACTTTTCTGACGTAAGGTTAACAAAACCTGTACAAATATGTCATATGACTGATGTTTTGACATTGTAGGATGTACAAAAAAATCTTCCAAAAAGTTGTCTCAATCAACTAGACCCAACTTCGGTAATTCTTATTCTGGATGTCAATGTATTCATAACTTGAAATTACTTTAGACATTCATATTTTAATCGTGTGGTGTCTCTTCCAACAGTGCTTCTTTCCTCAGAATTTGATCGATCATATTGAAACCCCATTGTTTCTACTCAACACAGCTTATGATGTGTGGCAGGTAACATGACTCTGTACATTGTTTATCCCGTATTATGTTAATGATGTGCCCGATTATATGCTATAATTAGTAATTAGAAAGCACAAAACTTCACTTATCCTCTAAGTTCTATGACATGGACACCATAAGTTCTAGCTTGACTAATTTATTGTTTGAGCTTGCCCTTTGGCTCAAATGGTCCCCATGGCAATTTTTTCTTCTTTTGCACAATTCAATACACAATTTTGGATTCAACATATTTCACAAGCCTATTAAAAACCTGGGAACAGTCAAACCAGGAATAACAATTACTATGATCATTGATGTTCACCCTTTAGTTATTTGTTATAGGCGCTTTAACTTCATTACCAGTATTTTCTATATGATGTGAACATTGTTTTCATCAGGTCCAAGCCAGTTTAGCACCACCTTCTGCTGACCGCCTTGGCTCTTGGAATGAATGCAAATCCAACCATGCAAATTGTAGCTCATCTCAAATTCAGTTCCTCCAAGGTTATTTCAATTTCCTATTGTGAATTGTGCATGGAAATTTATGTTCATATTTGAAAATTTCTAATCTTCGTTTAATAAATGGTATATATACTAACATGAATAATTCATAGCAACTAAGGTGCATCTCAATTATCAGATTTCCTTGTAACATATCATATCTCTTCTCTGAAGCAGACTTCAGAAATCAAATGCTGAGTGACATTACAGACTTCTCAAGGTCATCTCAAACTGGACTATTCATAAATTCTTGTTTTGCTCATTGTCAGTCTGAAAGACAAGAGACATGGTTTGCAGATGACTCTCCCCTTATTGAGGACAAGGTTTATTCTCAACTTAGATTTCCATTGTGTCTAAGATAGATAAAATTGTCCGGTAGTGTGAGATCCACCACATATTCATGGTCCCAATTAAGATCAATGATTTTTCAATTTTTGAGAAGTAATCAATAATAGTACTTAACTAGGTGTAGGACCATGATGGTCCTAGACCAACCTAATGAAGATGAAGAAAACATAGTAGGATTTAGGAAATTATAAGAGGTTTATGGGGGGTAATGTTCAATTATATCTATACGGACTTCAGACTCAGGAATTTCCAAAAATTACTTTTTTTTCACTGTAAATACAAATTCGATAAGTTGAATAACAAACACTTTAATATTCACTTCTCAAATCTCTTATAATGCAGCCAATTGCAGTAGCTGTTGGAGACTGGTATTTTGATCGAGAAGTTGTCAAAGCTATTGACTGTGCTTACCCGTGTGACAACAGCTGCCATAATCTGGTGTTTAACTTTAAGTGAGCAAAATTTGTTGTCTACTCGTTACATCTTAATTCTTGAAATTGCAATGAGTTTTCAACAATCAGCATTCATAAATTATTGTGGAAAGTCACTCTTAGCTGAGGATGCAATCGATTAGCTTCGTCATTTTCACTGATAAGTTATGTCAATAAAGACTCATTAGATCTCATTTTTCTACTTTTGGTATATAAAATTGGTATATAAAACCGAATTCAACAAAGGAATATAGAAGTTCCATACCACTTGAGAAGGAACCCTGTAACATTTCTGAATTCTGAGTTGTTGCCATATATGATGATTTTGTTGATCTTTTACATGACTCGTTAGACATCAATTTATGAGTTGTTATCATAATGGGAAAATGAATATATCACAATCATTGCAACCTATTTTGTGAGCAATTTTGCATCAATCAAAGGAAAACTACAATTAAGATTAAAAATAAGTAATAAGCAAATTTTCTGTATTTTTCCTTTCGATCTAATTGTTCAATTACTTTTTATGACTGTAATGTTAATTATTTGAAACACGTTTACTTTGTTGAAAGACTTGAAAATCCTGAAACATTCCCGTGATATCCAACAGTTTTTTTTATAGATAAGCAGTGTTAGTTATACAACACAATCGCTTATTTATTTATTTGTAAATATACTATTGAATGATTAGATGTTATTATTATTGTTATAAATGAGTTCTATATGAAGAAGGAGCTATTAAAATATATATTTTTCCTATCAAAATTCTCTATCCAATTTTCTATTTGTACATTTCAAAGGAGGGACCGTGAGGTTAGGATCTAAACGTGAATTTATAGAGTACACATAACAGTAGCAGCAGGTAGTGACCACTGATTGACTTTATCATATGCATTCAAACTTCGCGCCCACCTACTTCTTCTACTTTGATAAACTGTTTTATCATAGCTTCATTTTCAAACACTACTGTACACATAAAATTCAGAACATATTTGGATAAATTGAGACCAGATAAAATGTTATGAACTAAAATGAAATGGAATAAAGAAAAGAAAAAATTGAAGGTAAATACAATAAGATGCTAAAGTAGCTAATGCAACATATATAATGTTCTTAAAAAAGTGTTTGTGATATGATAATGATCCATAAATCCTTATTTATCACATTCATACGTATGCCACCATCTAGTCATATATAGCTATACATACATGTTAGTGTGTTCTAGTTAAAAAAATTCAGAATTCGATAGTTAGAGTACTCAAAATATCTTTTTTTTTTTTTTTATTTTCCGGAGGTTTTCTTTTATGTCCTTCTTTCTTACTCTTTAGATTCTTTTCTATTTCATGCTCATCAGTTGCATTTTACATTGTTCGATCTATAATGTAAAATTATATTTTAAATTATTTAATTTATAATACAAACTTTTGCTGGAGTTGCTCCGTCGGTTCCAGCTATCGACTTCCGACGTCATTTATGATCTGTTTTGATTATGAGGCTGAATCAATGTGATTGGGTTTGCTTTGTTATAGGTGGTTTTGAGGGGATGGGTATTAATTTTTTTTTTTTCATTTCTGATACTGTTTCTGCTATTGTGCTTTTAATGGAGAGTAATGCTATTCAATGCACACTGTGATAATAATTTTTGGATGTTAATGTGTTAGTTGCTAAAGAAATTATGTAATTTATTTCAATGAATGTTGATGACTAATAGTTGATTATTAATTATATATCAGTGTTTAATTTAGACTGTGAGCACGTTTGGAACTGTCATATGAATATTGCGTTTGTGTTGGATTGAGTAGGTGAATTGCTGTTTGGTTACCATTTGTAATATTTTTTAATTAAGGAGAAAGAAGGGAAAAATATTAAGATTTTTAACATTTTTTAGTAAAGAATAATTATGCCATTTTCATATAGTTATAGGGTGCACAAGAAAGACTCCTCCTGCAATCCTTCACACTTTTCCAAGGTCAGCCCGGGACTATGGTCCTCCAAAATTTTTTAATTTTTTTTCAAAATACATTTTTAAAATTTTTAAAATTGATTATTATTTTTTGTATAAAATATAATATTTAATACTAATAAATAATAAAATTAAAAATTAAAAATTAAAAATAATAAGGAATGAAAAAATTTATTAAAATACTTTTTTGTTATCTTCCATTTTAAGTAGGGATGACAATGTGGCCGGCGTCCTGTTTAGGCTCGGCTCGCATAAGGTCCGCACAATTTTTGCGGGTTGCAATCATTGGCCCGCCCCACCCCGCATTTAGCCCGTAGGCCTGCGGGTTGACTGCTTTTTTTTTTTAATTTTTATGATAAAACTTTCAATGTTTAAAAATTGTAAAACTTTAAGAAGTTCAAAAAATTAAGTAAAGACTTTGTGGAGTGATGATAAATTGATAATTCAACATTTTCATCATATTCATACTATGACATACACAAAATGTATTCTTTAAATTTTAGCACATTAAAAAAACATAAAACTGTCTTTTTCAGTTATACAAGAATTTGAAACGTTAATGCAAGAGTCCATAAAAAAAAATAATTAATATACACAAGTGCAAGTTTTTTTTATGGGGCTTGCGGGCGGCCCGCGCAAAATGCAGGCTTATGCGGGCCGAGCCACTGCGGGCTCACTACCCTGACCCGTCCCGCATTTTTTTCGCAGGCTTGTGGGTCAGCTCGACGGGCCAGACCCATATTGTCATCCCTAATTTTAAGTTTTTCACCTATTGTATTCATTTATTATTCTTGCATATCTTTTTTTGTTTTTTGTTTAAAAAAAATAGAAAGTTAAATATAAATTCATTATCTCGCTCTTAGTTTCCATCCGTTCTTTCTTAAGATAGAAAAGGTAACTCTCTCCCTTATCTTGATAAAAAAACATTAGTTTGATATTTAGTTTTTGTTTTTCATCTTATGAGGTTTTTGTATATTTATTTTTTTATGAATATAAAAAGAAAAATTATGTACTATATGTATTTTCATAATATTTTTTACATGTGACTTGATTATCATATTTTTTTTTAGTAATTATATCTCTCAATTTTTGATTATATTTTTATAAATTATTTTTTAGTTTTTTTAAATAGATATATTGATGAAAAATAAAATAATAGATTCATTTTTTTGTAAATTAATAAAAAGGAAGATACCCTTAAAGATAAAAACAATACAACTTTACTTCTTCACCTATTTTCAAGCACGATATTGGAAATTCAATTGTTGAATTAGAAAAACATTTCTTAAAATTCAAAGAATTATAAGTGAAAAGTTTCATATTAATTTTTTTGAATTATAGGCAGAATATTTCATATTAAGTTTTTGGAACATATTGTAAGAAAACATGCTCAAATATGGGAATATCCAGGGAAAGAGATGAAATTAGAAAAACTAATTTAAAATGGGTTTTATATCAAATACAATTTCAAAACTATAATTTTTGTAAGAAAAAACATACAAAAATTTTGATACTAAATTATATATACTTTTATTATATTAGTAATAATAATTAAATATATAAAATTTGAGTATATTATTTTGATACCTTTAAATTTTTTAACCAAGATTTGTCACTGCATTTGTCAGTTCACCTCAATTATTTTAGAAAACAAAAATGACAAATATATCATATCCATTAAGAAAATTCGGAATATAATTATGAATATTTTTTAACATATAAATTATAATTTCATTAAAATTCGTAATAATCATTTATATAATATATATATATATATATATATATATATATGAACAATTAATTTTGTGACAAGGGTTATTGTTAATTATTATCGTTTTTGTACAAACTATTAAGATTTAATTAGTGTTGACGTTTCATTTTTCATTTTTCATTTTTCAAGTTTTATTCTTAATTTTTATTTTAAAAATTAATTATTTTATAAATAATTTATCTTTAAGTGTTATCTTATAAATATCTTCTTTTGTCTTTAATAGTTATTTTAAAAAACTTCTTTTGTGTATTTATTTTATTTTTATAATTTTACATTTAACAACTATCTAAAAAAATAATTATATATTTTTTATTGATACTAACTCATTTTTTCATGAAAAATTAAAAAAATGCAAACATACATACGTATATGTTTTTGCTAGCATTATTAAAAGGGAACTTTTTAGAATAATTGATAATTTGAATGAAATTTAAATTTGAAATTAAGAAATGTAGTTAAAATAAATAGATATAAATTTGTGATACATAAGATTTAGGATATGTGAAGTGACTTAATGAAAATGAATTTAACTCCTAGAAACTAACTTATCATTCAATATTTTAAAATGATCTTATTCAAAATATATTGACTTATATTTATATAAGAGACAATAATAGAATAAAATCATTCTATTATTTTTAAGTATAAATTATTTCTATTAAAAAATATTAGTTCAATTTAGAGATAAAAGATAATTAAAAGATTAAATATATGTGTACATGTATAGAAAAGAAAAATAGTTTGAAATTGCTGAGCCAGAAATTTTTAGTTAGAAGATAACGAGAATATCTATAATAAAGAGAACTTCAATGTTCATCGTCACTTGTAATATAAGAATAGATGGATAAAATTAATCAAACGTATAAGAAAAATTCAATATACAGTGACATCTACATCAGTAATTGATTAATTCTTACATGATAAGAAAAAAAATTAGAACATTTAGATCTTAGACAACATTGGATCCATTCAATAATTGTAAGGATGAGAAAAACTACTCTAAGTTATTGTGTCTTAATATTGTGCAAAGTTTCAAAGGAAAAACTACATTATAAAGCCATAAGAATTAGGAATCTATTCTGTTACAAATAAATATAGGTTCCCTAACTCATTATAGTAAACTCACGCAAGACCTACCACATAACATATTACTAATAATCTTGTACCATAAAAGAACATTTTTTTTCCAAATAAAAGTTAATCAATAATCATATAATTGAGATTGATATTGTTAATCAATAATCATATAATTGAGATTGATATTTTTTTCGTGAAAATGTAATTTGGATAATAGTACATACAATAATTTGCACAATAATTTTTTTTTTCATAATATCTCTATCTATTTCATCATTTATTACATGTCATATTGATGGAGAGAAAGATAAAAAAAGAAAATCACATAAAATATTTATGAATATTTCCTTTATTTTTTACGAGTACATATTTATTTCACACTAGTAAGAAGTAAATTAATATCTAAATAATCCGAGAGAAAATTAATAACATATGTACTACAACTATTTTTTATGTGTATATATTTTTTTTACTTTTACTTTTTAAATATCATTTTTAAAATTAAAATAATTACTTTACTAATTTTATCTTTTTAAATGACTGTTTTTTAAATTTAATTACTTTTTGTATTTTCTTTTTAAATTTAATCAGTTTTTTAAAATTAAAATAACATTCAACAATAAAAATATAAGTTATTTACATTAACTTTTATAATTATAATAATAATACTCTTATCATGTTCCATCATGATAAGAAAAAATTGAACACACTTACACATAACGTCAATTGATAAAAAATAGTTTATTAGTTAGTTACTGACAGCCAGTTAAATGGATTAGCTACAAATGAAATGTAACGTTGGAATGAATCCACTCTTTAATTTATGCTTTTTAGAGATCTTAAAGTGACTCAAAACTTTTGGATCAATTTGACCTATAGGATTATGGCTCAGTTGAAATTTTTTTATAAATTTTAGAATGAATTAATTTTTTATTCGATTTATTAAAAATTCAGTTCACCAATTCACTCGTTCACACAATTTTTTGAATTTAGATTGGATTAGATTATTTTTTTTTTCGGCTATAAATCTAATATTATTTTAATTTTAGTTTGAATTTAAAATTAAATATTATTTTGTAATTGCATTAAAATTTATATAAATTTTAATTATAATTATAATTTATTTTTTTAGACGGAAGTAAAAAAATTATAATTTTTTCAATTAAACGAGTCAATTAATCAATTTGTTTAACTTACTCATCAACTAACATCGAATCAGATCGAATTCAAATTTTTATTTTTATCTTCTCTCCTCCTCTCTACAGTCACCGTCATGGACGTGTCTCCCTAGGCTCTTTCATTCACTTACCCTTCATTCATTGCTGTGTTGATTTTTTAGAAGAGAAAAAACCCCTATTGAACGTAGTTATGTTTTCAGCTATGCTGACTCTGTGTGCATAAACTGTGTCTTCTAAGTTAGGTATCCCCGTAGAATTGGTGACTTTTCATTTACTTTCTATAATTCATGTGCCTTACCGAAGATTACTTGTTAATTTTAGTTTCATGAGTGCAGAAGTTTGAATTTAATGATGATGATTATGTTAAATAATTTTGAGAATTAAAGGTTTTAGGAAGGTCTTGGTTGCAACGGGATGTTTAGGATAATGTTTTGGAGTTTGAAGTGTCTTAAAGGAAGTAGAAGACATGGGGTATGGCTAATGTGGCCCTTGTTAGCTTGGAAGTTCTTGTCTGATTGCACGGAAATAAGCGATTTTGAATTCAGGGGTACCTATGAGTGCTGTCACTTAACTTCTTCAAACCTCACCATTCTAGTCTTTTCTGCGTCTTCAAATGTCAAAGAATATCCACCTAAAATTAATAATTATCCCTCTTTTCTTTTCTTTTTTAAAATTAATCTCTCTTTTGCTTTTCAAATTAACCTGTCTTTTTCTTCGCGTGGAAAGCAGAGTTATTATTCACTTGTAATTTCTCAAAAGGAAAACTAACGGTCTCGTTGCGCAGGTGAAAGTAAAACTCACGTTAATAGATTCTCCCATATTGAAATTTCACACGACAAAATGATGTGTAAGTGTAAGTGGTGTCAATCTCTTTCTTGGGATACAGTAAATAAGGGAGGGTGTATGAGAATTAATAATAAGAAAAGAAATGGATGTAAAATTTCCTGATTGACAAGACTTGTCATGTTGCATGAAAGGATCCACTCCCAAAACTCGCATAGAGGGAAAGTGTCGAGGCAACTATGGGAGTGAATATATTATTCTACTGTCTGGAAAACGATGGACAACCATTAGAACCTTGGATTGGTAAAAGTGCTGGTTACACTAGTTTGGTGTCATTTTCAGTGGTATGAAAGTGGGAAAACAAGATCATACCCGGTTGAAGAGATTCTGAAAATTGTTTGCAGGTAAAGTAACTCTGTCCCTGGCATCAAAATGAAAATGAAACTTTGCATGGACCAATAAAAACATCTGTGATGGCTGGAACTTGGACATGCAAATGCACCATAGCGGTTACAGTGTAGCAAAGAAAGAAAAGAGTAGAATGAAGACAGAATAGCAACCCTTATTCTGTAATTCTACCCCACACCCGAGAAGAAGAAAGTAAACACAGATGGCTTGGCTCACAAATGGTAAACAAAGTGAAAAACAAAAGAAAAGAAGGTGAAATGATTGTTTTGTATTAGACCTACATAAGAGCAAAATCTGTGGTTTCACACACCTGTACTAAGAATAGCAATCCCTTGAATCGGAACAACCTTGTAATAAAATCTTTGTTTTTCTCGAATTCTTTTACATGTGTCCAAAGGCTGCCCTGAGCTTCTGGATGTCCTTGGAAAAGATACTAGAGGTTTGAGAGGGTTCTTGCTGCTTGGTGCTATGAGGTAACATAGCCCCTAAAGTATCAGGTACCAAATGCATGGATGTTTTTATCTGGTTGCATAAGGATTCAGGAGCTTGATTTTGTACAGAAGCCAGCATTGAGATTGTGTTGTTGTGAAGGTACTCGTCCCACTTAGCTTCTTCTGTATGATTCTCCATCATATGAATTTGTCCCTCTTTAGTAGTAGAGGTGCTACATTCTGCCAATCCCCAAGAAGAAAAGATGTTCAAGGGGCTGCTACCTCTCAACTCAGTGCTGCTATTACTCCTAATGCTGCTATTGCTATTGTTGGAGGCACTGCCTTCCCAGTAATGAGATCCATAGGCTGTTGAAACGCTGTCAGAAGGAACAGCAAGTGAAGGCTTGTAGCAAAAAGAATTAGGAAGAAACAAATTGGTTGTAGGTGTAGGATGATTAATAGAAGTGGCAGCATTGAAAGGAAATTCAGAGTTCATATCGAAAGGCCTTCCAGTTTGGCCGAACCAATGACTAGAGTTTGAATCATTAGGGAGACACTCATTGGTTGCATAACTCATCTGAATTGGAAAATTTCCCATCAAATCTGAGGGCTGGCAACTACTGTTGTAGCTCTCTTGGCGGCTACTATTCATAAACCTCTCCAGGAACAAGTCTTTGTTGTAACAGTTGTTGGTTACGAAATTGCTGTCACTTCTGCAGTAAATCTTGGAGCTGCAGGAACCATCCATCTCGGGTGCATAGGCTTTCGGAGAAATTGATGTTCTCTGCTCATAGGAAGCTGAATCTGACTTGGAGCTCTCTGATTTCAGGAGGTTCAATTCATTGGACACTTCCGGTGCTTTACCTTGGCTCTTACCAGTTTCATCTCCATTCTCAACCTCGGACAGTGGTTTATGTGTGACAGGGTCTATGCCTTTTTGCCTCAGTTTCTTCTTCAGGCAAGAGTTCCACAGATTCTTTATTTCATTATCAGTCCTCCCCGGCAACTGTGCCGCAATTTGAGACCACCTGAGACAGCACAGGATAACATGCATGTGAAGCAAAAAGAAGGTAAATCATAGCCACAGTAGAAAAGGAAAAAGGGAGAATTCATTAATTCAAAATCATGAGAGAGACTGAATTAGAGTTAGAATTACCTGTTCCCCAATACTGCATGAAGTTCAATGATAAGGTTTTCTTCCTCCTGTGAGAATGTTCCTCTCTTTAAATCAGGTCTAAGGTAATTGATCCACCTAAGCCTGCAGCTCTTACCACACCTTTGCAAACCTGGCAATACATTGAAAAAGAGATTAACAAGAGTTTTGTATTTATGATTAGATGGGAAAGGAGATTAATTGGATGAATTAATCACCTGCTTGCTTAGGCACAGAACTCCAACATCCATGACCATACTTTGTAATATGCCTCAGAAGTTTTTCATCCTCCTCAGGAGACCAAAGACCCTTCCGAAGCTTCTGCTTGTAACAGCAAGAGTGTCTTCCCATTTGTAGTTTTTCTTTTTTTTTTTTCCCTTAATTGCCAAATGAGGAGAGAAGCTCAAACCTTTTCAGTTAACACAAAGTTTGTTTATTCCTACGAGAAGTGTCAGTGAACAAAAGCTATTGGGGGCTGAGATAGAAAGAATGTGACAGCCAGAGAGAAGATATGAAGAAGGAAAATGAACTGGCAGCTGAGAAAAGAAGTTGAACTAATATAAGAGCGAGGCCCCATGAGAGAGGTCACAGTCAACAAGGTTCCCCGTATTTTCTTTCTTTCTTTCTTTATTTTAAATTAAATGTATTACAATTATATGGTTGATCTATCTGATAGAGATTCAACAATGTGAAATAGGACTTCTTGTTGTGTATAGGTCGGAGTTCAAACAAGGTGAAAAAATGAGGTTGAAACCTCAAACAGTGTACACCATGTCTTTTCGAAGCTGTGAGCATTGATGTCTCTTGCAGGAATGGTGGGACACCTTTGCTGATATAATAATCTACTGAAGACAGTGTAAGGGAAAAAAAAATGAAGATAAAAAATCGACACTTGGAAAAAATAATGGAAGAAATTTTGTTTTTTATCTTACCCTGCTGAGTCCTCATTATTGAAAAACCTGAATTAATTGTTTTATAGACTCCTGAAGAAAAAGAAAGCAATCTAATAGCAAAACTTACTTGTCAAACGCTACAGTCTCGGGCCGTCTATGTCTGTGAAAAGCGAAATGCGAAATACCATTTTGCAAGTGCAGCAAAACTTGTGTCTGAAAAAATCAAGTAAAATAGGACCTATCTCTTCTTTACTCTTTGAGCTTTATGTGCGATTCATCCATGTCATGATTTCTTTGAAAAGTTCCATCATTACGTGGAAAGAACAATTTTTCCGTAAAACATAATGCATGGTTTTGTTATCCTTTATCTGTTGAAATCCAACGGCTGCTGCAGATTACTCTCTTGTTATCATAGTTTCCGTTTTGGAGATCGAACTCTGAATTCTCCTTTTGTCCGCACTCATTTAAAATATTGACTCTTACTCTAGGAAGTAAGTGCGAAAAAGTAATAAAATTGAGTTATATTTGGTGATGTTGGTCACGTAGACGCATAGATAAATAGGTTAAAGGTAGGGAGTTTGGAAAATATTGCTATTAGTACAACGCTGGTGCTAACCGTTTTTGATAGCTTAGGGTTGTATCTGTATTTTACAAAACATCTTTTTTCTCAATAATTAACCTACCACTTTTAAGGAAAACTTTTATTATTCACAACTAACTATTGGGCGCATTAGTGATTTCACTTAATATTAATTTTATAATGCTTTTATTAAAACTTCATTAACTCCACAACCATCCCACCGGCATCTATGGTCTTCACATGTGCAATAGTTCTTTCCACAAATCAACTTAAACTTTCCTCTTTCTATTTTTTTTCTCTAATTAATTAGACACAAACTCATTCGAACCGTTAAATATACGCTCTTTTCTTCATCCAGTACCTCAATTTGTCGGTTCAAAAATTAGGAATTATCTATAATTACGTATTCACCAAACTTCTAATCCATTCATGCAATGTATATAATTAATTCAACACCTTACACCCTTTTGCCCTTACGCTGTATTGTTATTTTCTCAAAGAAATAACATGTTGATGTTTATGCCTAAAAAAGAAGAAGTATTAATAACAAAAACTTTAAGCGCATACAAATTAGTTTATTTTCATTTTCAAATGTTAAATATGGTTTGTTAACATATAAAAATGCAGAGAACACATATTTTATATTTCATAAAGCTAAAGCAGAAATTACGGGTTGTGATGCAGCTCTTTATGTGTTTTATGATATTCTTTGCCTCCTTGTGGTTGCTTTCTGCATCTTTTCTATTACTTTTCTTAAAATCCCAGACAAGATCATAATTAAGAAACCTTCTATGTATAAAATTGGAAAGAATATTCTGTTCAAGTTGACATAAAACTCAAACAGGGAAAGAACGTTATCCTAATCAGGTAAATTGAGAATGAAAATCATCATAGTGACATATACTTAAAAAGTAAAAAACAACTGAGAGAAGAACATTAAAAAACAGGGAAGGATAACCCAGCATTATTGCATATCATTAGCTGTCCAGGCCATATTTATATGCACGCGCGTGTGGCATATCATAAACTTAACATATGTTATATCTTTTTGTTACATCTGTATTTTTTTATACATATTATTATTTATAAAAACAAATAATAATATTTTTTTATACGTTAGAGATCTCATTAGATATGGCAAAGTAGATCAGTTCGACCCATTTAAACTTATTCCACGTTAAAGATGTGAGTTGAAAATACTAACCCATCAATGGATCCGCAAACATGTTTGTTTGAATAATTAAATATTTTTATTTTATTTAGCAAATAAATATAGCATACATGAATTTGTGGTCAAAATTTACCTATCAATCTCACACAAGTACAACATAATAAATGAAGTGTTAGTTCGAAGTGAACAAATTAAATGTGCAACTTCAAAAAATATACAAAAAAAGTTGAATCAAATTACATGTGCAAAAAGTTATGCGGGTTGTCCCGCCTATTCCAGGACTGTGCGGGCTACAGGTTATGTAAGTTGGACTTATACGTGTTAACGGGGTTAAAATGCCAACTCACCCCACGTTTTTCACTACAAACTAACCTGATTGGTTTGTCTCGCATTGTCATCCCAAGATCTGGTTAATCTCTTTAATTATTTCCAAACATGAAGTTTTACGTCATCTGAAAAAAATTCCGATAGAAGTTCTTATATGATATTTATAAGTTAAAATGCCTTATTAGTTTTAATTTTTGTAAGTTTTATCAAATCATTCCTAATTTTGTTTTTGTACTTACATAGATCCCAATTTTCGTCAATTTTGTTCAATTTGGTCCTTTTTTTGCTAACACCATTTAAATTATTAACGGCCATGAATAGTAACTACCACATGTCACTTCGTGGTTTTTCTATTTTTTTTAAATGTCCACGTGTCAACCTAGCAGCGTGTCATGTGTCATCGTCAATGTTTTATATTGAATTTAGTCTCTATATTTGTTATTTTGTTCAATTGAGTCCCAATTTTATTTAAAATTGAGCAATTTTGTTCCTCTTGAAATTGAGACCAAATTTAATTTTTATATAAAAATTATAATGATGTGAATTTTAATATATTTAATAAAAAATGTGAATTTTAATATAAAAATTAAATTTAGCCACAATTTCGAGAGGAACAAAATTGCTCAATTTTAAACAAAATTGAAACTCAATTAAATAAAAATAATAAATATAAAAACTAAATTGAATATAAACAATTGACTATGACATGTGACACATTGCTGGGTTAACACGTGAACATTTAAAAAAAATAAAAATTTATAAAAGAAATCACGAAGTGTTATGTGACCCTCACTTTTTACGACCATTATTAAATGAGGTTACCGAAAAAGGATTAAATTGAACAAAATTAACCAAAATTAAAACCTATTTGATCACAAAAACAAAATTAGAACTGATTTGACTTGACAAAAATTGGGATAAAAATGTATTTTAATCATATTTGTTTAGAAAATTGTTGTTATCAATATCAAATGTAATGCAGTTTTATAGCACTTTTTGAAAATAATAATCATAAAGACGTAATGGATTAAAATCAGCAATGTGTTGTTTGTGTATGGCCTTGATTCACTCATTACTGCCTTCTATTTCGTCAACGTTAATATCTCAAAATACTAAAATTTATAAGATGATGATATGTAACAAAAAAAATTAGGTGAAAGCGAGGGAATTAATATAAATATGAATAGCTAACTAGTACGAGGATTCGATCGATGCAGACTTGGTTTTTTAAGATATGTACAATAAAACTATATTATTAATTTATAAAATTTATATACTCAACATAAATTACATTTTAGAAAAATATTGTACAAATAATTGTAACTTTTTATTATGAGTAATCAATAAAAAAATAAAATATAAATTAAGAAATAACTTTATCTTTAAGTAAAATTGAAATCATGATTTATTTTATTTGAAGAAAAATAAAAGTTATAGTGTGCAAGAATTCCATCTAATGTCTTAATCTAGATGATTTAGACCATTAATTAAATAAGTAGATATTTATTAAACACAAAAATATACATTGAATGCATATAATCACAAATTAGTTAAATTCATTTGAATTTATATCACAATCGAATACAACAATTAATCATCCAAATGATTACAAAATAAGATTATATCATTATTACACTCAGTTTTTAAGCTAACAATGGTTAGACATTTAAAATATTGCTTAAGCGAAACTATCTCACTCGAATAAATTACAAAAGACAATTAAAATGTATATCACTTGAGTTTCCGTACGCGATAATGTCACTTGAGTGAAGACTTATAGTAATTATGTATATTATCAACATCAATTGTTCTTGAGTTTCTCCTCGCTTAAACCATAATATATGTTTATATGCAGTTGTAAAATCTTAAGAACTAATTTTTATCTTATAAAGATTATATTTTGAATTTGAATTAAAAATTATGAATATGCATATATAGAAACTCCTATTTATAATTATTTAATTTAGAAACTATTTATATATCTTAAATTACGAATATGTATATATAATAACTCTTATTTATGATTACTTAATTAAAAAATATTTATATATCTTATATATATTTTTAACGAATTATTATAATCAAAAGTTTTAAGTTTAAATATCCACTATAATATTGTTATATGAAGAAAGAATATGAAACATGCATTTTATATTATATTGAATTTTGGATCATGATAATAAAATATATTTTTTATCTAGTAAAAGTTATTGTTTTCTCTTTAGTTTTTTTTGAATTAGTCTCTTATCTATTTGACGATTAGAAATCATCAATGGATTCACAACAAAGAGATATACACTTTTGGTCAATCAGAATCTAAAAGAGAGTAAATTTACTTTTTGTTATATTTTTAAGTTGGTTTAATATTTTGAAGCATATGTAATTGTAGGATCCATGCATATGACTCAAAATAGCTCTATAGTAAATCTCTATTTAGTTTTAGGATCCATGTGATTCATAATGTGTTATATTATTATTCAATACTTTTAACAATCGAATGTTTTTAACAATTCATAGAGTGATAGATAAAAAAATGAATAATGATATTTTGACCCACTGTTTTTTGACTCACTTTTAACTCACTACTCCAATCATTCTTCAATTATCTATTTTGATTTTTTATAATGGTGTGATGTGATGATCTAAAGGTGATTAGAGTGATGGGTTAAAAATGGATAGAAAAAAATGGATCACAATATCATTACCTAAAAAATTATGTATGGTGATACTTTTAACAATTTAATAGTTTATTTATTTATTTTAAGATATAATTAAAAGAAATAATCCTTTTATAAATTGTTGCACCTTATAAAGTAAAATGCATAATTTTCATCATTTTATTAGTAGATTAAGATATCTCTTACCATATATATATATATATATATATATATATATATATATATATATATATATATATATATATATATATTTAAAAATATATATATAAA
>Ga0099822_1001696_pt1 | contig 26322 bp, 14 predicted proteins | sample CowpeawhiteBW_FD_76839 | JGI IMG/M metagenome (GOLD analysis project Ga0099822, IMG submission 76839) | Root nodule microbial communities of legume samples collected from California USA - Cow pea white BW | ecosystem: Host-associated > Plants > Roots > Nodule | place: USA: California | collected... | reverse complement strand
ATATACATACACACACTTGCTGTTCTAAATATATAATTAAAAAATATTAATAATAAAAAAAAAAAATATATATATATATATATATATATATATATATATATATATATATATATATATATATATATATATATATATATATATATTATTACGCACTTTCTATTTTTTATTTTTTCTAATTGTTTGGTTTTAAATATTTTTTATGTCTCGCAAATCAATATTTCTATTTTTTTTAACTTTTTTTATTTATTATATATTTTCTTTTCACATAAGAATATTTAACACTCTCGATAATTTAAATATTTAATAGCATAAACTTTTCATTTGTTATATTTGTTAGGTAATATAAAAAAAATTATTTCCTTTACTTTATTATATTATTTGAAAAACCCTTTTGTTTCGTTAAAACACTTTTTGTTATTTCTCAACTATTAATTATATTGATATTTGAAAAGTTTTCTTAAATCTCAAAGATATTTTTCATTTTATTATACTCTTAATTATATGTTTATTTTCATTTGTGCGATTTTCTTCAATAGTCTTTCAAATTGTTTTAAGACACACATTTGATAATTTCTTAATACTTTTATTATTGTTTATTTTTATAATGTAGAATACTATTTTGATATATTTTATATAATTATTTTTTATTTTTTAACTCATTATTATACTGTAATTTTGTTATTATAATTGTATAAATACATTTTATTTACTATAATATAAAAATTTAATGTAATTACCAATAATTCTTTTTTTCCATCCAATATATATTAAAGTTCAAAAGATACAACATTTATGTTAAGATTTTATTATTATTAGTTTAATTTCTATTTTTTGCGTGTTTTATTATATAAAGTTATGTAATATAACTTTTATTAGTATATTGAAAAAATATTCCTTAGAATTTTAAAAACTCAATCAAACAGACATTTAAAATATATTTTATTTTTAATATTTATTTTCCTTTTGTATATTTTTTAAATATTTTTAATTTTTTGTCAATTAGGTTTGATTAATGTTTGCTTACAAATTTAATAAATGTTTGAATCCTCGTGAAATTTTATTTGGTATTCTAATTTGAAATTTATACAATTATAATTTTCTTTTAAATATTTGATATCGAATAGACAACCTTCTTCTTAATACTGAATATTTGATATATTATATTTCATTTGATTTTTTATTATTTTATAAAAATTAATTAATTAATATTGAAACAGTAAGAAAATATATACATATATAGGTACAAGAATATATCCGTTATCCAAAAGAGATGAGGATGAGAAAAAAGTTTGATACTCGTTATGTTTGGAGATGAAGATGAGAATGTCGATGAATTTTTTCTATGAAAAGGAGTATGCCATAACGAACTCGTTCCCGTCCCGTTGTCATCACTACTCTTGACTAAATCGCGATATAAAAAAAAAAAACGAAAAAAAGATAAGTTAAATAATTTTTATAGATTTCTACAAAAATTATATTGTTTTACCTATTTTATCTTTAAAACGATTAACCGGATATTTATTTCAAAATTTGTACTAATGCATTGAGACATCGGTGTAATTATATCTCACGTAAACTAAAGCTCAACTAATAACTCTCTTCCATAAATACAAACTCCAAAGCATATATAAAAAGCAATTAGTGGAGACAAATACAAAGGTGACAAGTTACTTCTCTTATAAATTTAATTATTTTTTATAGTATTCAACAAATCTTTTTATTTTTCCTGAATTTAATAAACTGATTACTTTGATTTAATAAACTTTTGTACACAATCCAAATGAAACACATTTTCTATCACATAGGTAGGCTCCAACAAACTTTTAACCATTTATGGAAGTAAATTTAAGATAAATTTAAATAAATTATGAGTATCACTTTTTCAAAAGCATAAATAAACTCTTAACTTGAATGTCACACTTTTATTAGTGACTAATTTTTACAAAAATATATGGTTGATTATTTTAAGAGGATAGTCTGTTCCAACTAATCACATTTTATTTTCATGGATTCAAATTTAAAACAATTTATTTATTTATTATTAATATATATAAATAATATCGTAACTGGCGTTAATTTGGACAGTCGTCCATTTTCTTCCTCCTCCAACCTCACAATAGCTATTCTTTCTATGTTCTCTCTATCTCTCACATCACTTTCTTTTCTTTTCTTTTCTTTTTTCCGAATCTGAAATTTTTCCTACAAAATCTACTTCCTGTCCTCAAAGACAGATCCGAAGGCGGATGCCAAATCTATCACCCCTCTTTGCCCGAGAATATCGTACCTATTAGATTCCTCTTCCTTCTACATTACCGCATTTTTTCACACTATTCGCCGCAATAGAACATAATTTAGTTTATCTACTCACTGCTACTCCGGTTTGTTTTTTTTTTTTTTCATCCTTTTCGCCATTCGATCTCTTTTCGTTGTAGAAGAGGAGAAGGGGTTTCTTTGAGCGACCACATAATCGCAGTGGGTGTTTTGTAGATTCTAGTTCCTGATCTTACTTCCGTTGATCAAATTTTTTTTTCCTACGATTTTTACGGTACTGGGATTAGCATAGCCTGAATTTTTGAGTTATTAAATATAGTTTTGGATCTTTGAGTTAGTGGCAAATCTCGTTGGATCTGAGATTGTGCTGCAAATGAAGCTCAATCGTTGATGAGATACTGGGAATAGGCATTTTTTTGTTTGTTTGAGTTGTTTAGTAAAGTGCTTTTGTAATTTGACAAGGATCGAGAGATTGGGTTTGTATCATGGATCATGTTATTGGTGGAAAATTCAAGCTTGGTAGGAAGATTGGGAGTGGATCGTTTGGAGAGCTTTACCTAGGTTAGTATACAGAGTATTTTGTTTTTGTAACATTAATTTGGATTTAACATCTTTCTTGATCTTCTTGTATTTTTGTGTTTTGTTCAGGTGTTAATGTACAAAGTGGGGAGGAAGTCGCTGTTAAGCTAGTGAGTGCAATTTTTTGAGTTCTATTGGGTTTTTGATTGTTGTTTTACTTTTATAATATTTGTTTTTCATAGAACATAGATCAATTTATTTTGTTGTTGGACTGAAGTAATTGGTATGCTTTTGTTTTTTGGTGGCTTGACCGTCAGCTGAGGCATAGGGCAATATTTTCGGGTTTTGCGATTTGTCTTGTATAAGAAAGGGGATTTTAGGATAACTATTGTTGATCGGAAATTTTAAAGGGGATTTGCAGATTCCTCCGTGGCATCTGGCAGCCATGAAAAATACGTAGTGTTATAATAATACACTGATGGGTCATATGCTTTTCAGTGAATATATCACTGATCAGCGACTGTTTCAACTCTTGTATGTAATTTTCCACGGTCACCTGCCTAAATTATGTCTTAAATTATAGATGTCAAAATGAGTTTCAAACCGTGAGTCAACCCGGCTCACAACGGGGTCGAGCCGGGTTGGGTTGAGAAAAATTTAATTTTTTTAAAAGTGGGTTGAACTCAACCCGGCTTACTTAACCCACGGGTTAAACGGGTTCGAGCCGGGTTGAAGGTGGATGGACCCACTTAACCCACCAACATTTTTTTACAATTTTTTTTAGTTTCTTTTATTTATTTTTTTAACTTTTTTTAATAATTATTTATTACTCCTGTTATACATGTTCACAATTTCATATTTTTAAATGCTAGAATGTTGCTAAATAATATTTGAATAGTTTGAATATTTAATTAATTTGATTGTCAAGTTATACATGTTGATACTTTAAATTTTAATTATAATCTTTATAATAAATTATTTAAACAACCGTCTTATAAACAATTTTTTTAAAGTAACATGACAAAAATGTATAGTTTTTTTATTTATATTTTATTGAATAGTATGACAAAAAATATGTAATATTAACCATGTTTTCTTATACTATATGGATACTTTCTTGGAAACAATTCATCATATATTGGCGGTGAGCATGATCAAGATATTGATTCTTGATTTTACTATGATTGTCATCTCATGGGTTACTTAAAAATTTATTTAAATATTTGAATACTAAAAAAAAAAATTTTTTTAAGTGGGTTGGTAACCCACCAACCCGTGGTGGGTTGAGCCGGATTACAAAATTTCTAGCTCACCATAAAGTGAGCCGGGTTGAGTTCACTCATTTTCAACCCGGCTCGTGGTGAGCCAACCCGTGTGAGCCGGGTTGGCTTACTTTGACATGTATATCTTAAATGATTATCATGCTGTATTTGTCTATATTGGCCAGTGGGAAAGGATAACAAATATTGCTGTCTAATATTTGATTTACATACTTCGTTTGACACGGTGTTTCATGCTCCTCTGTTAATGGATGCTTATTTGGCCCCCAATTCTCTTGGTTTAACAGGAATCTGTGAAGACCAAGCATCCCCAGCTTCACTATGAGTCTAAATTATATATGCTTCTCCAAGGAGGAAGTAAGTTTTCATCCTTTCACCAGTTTTTTTTCAATCTGTACTTTATCAACTTCTTTTCTTGCAAGCTAGACTTGCATTTCTTTAGTTTACTGTCATGAAATGAAATTAGGCTATAAGCTCTTTTCATTTTTTTTTGAAGCTGGTATACCCCATCTAAAATGGTTTGGAATTGAGGGTGACTACAATGTCATGGCTATTGACCTCCTTGGGCCAAGTCTTGAAGACTTGTTTAACTATTGTAATAGGAAATTATCTCTGAAAACAGTTCTGATGCTGGCAGATCAGCTAGTAAGCATGGCTTTAATTTCAACAAATTATACTTTGGGCAAAGAGCTGCTATATTTTTACTCTTTTCTTCTATTTGGTTCACCTAGATAAACAGAGTTGAGTACATGCACTCCCGGGGTTTTCTCCATCGTGATATAAAGCCTGACAACTTTTTAATGGGTTTAGGCCGGAAGGCAAATCAGGTAATTTTGTGTATGCCACATTTATTTTAATTAAGTCTTGTCTTGTTGGGTGTTTATGCATGGCATCCCTCTTGTATTATGAAGTAGTTTCAGTTATGATTTAAGATTATGATTAAACTGTTTTCACACTATGGATATACGGAGACTTCAATGTTGCTTTAAACTTGTAGTGATCTCTTCTGTGTAGTAGCCATTGGATATGAAATTTATTATTCAGAACTTGAATGCTTAAGTGTAAACAAGCTTACCTTACTTTACATGTTTATGATAATTATTTGATAAAATCTTGATCACAACTTATGAAGAGAAATAAAATTTCATTATCCTGAATCTTGGTTTTAATGAAATACAATGACAAAGAGAGGATGAAGAATACAGAGCGGAAAATATACTCCTACCCAGTATTGGAGAGACATGCACTCTCACAAGTCAAATCCTTTCGCAAGACACACCTACTAACTTTCCCTACTTCCTGCTTCCTGCTTCCTGCTTCATATTTATTATCTCTTTCCCTCCTGGCTGTTACAATTAATTGTCTATTTGAGCAAACAGCATTTATTCTCTTTTTATTCTGACTTATACAATTAATTGTCTATTGGGTTGTAACTACTGCTGCTCACTACTTAATATTGTAATATCCGTTCTCTGCCTTATTTCTCCTACTGTAAACCTTCTTTAGGGAAGCTCTCTTTAACTTTCTGTAAACCATGGCATGATTTTGCAACTAAACCTTTGGTTCTCTTATTTCCTTTTATTTCCTTTATATGTATTTTTTCCAGTTGATGTTTGATTTTGTTTTCACTCTACTGCTCCCTCCTTTGTTGTGCCTAACTCAACTTTTTTTATTTTTTTTAATAATTTAATGCTTTATATAAGTCAAAGTTGTGTTCCTGGTACTGTATAAAACCAAACTACTTACTATTCCAGTTTACTTAAGGTTAGACTATTATAAATCTGGTAAATTATGAAGGCTTCCAAACAAATTCAGGCCCTAACAGTGTCACATAAAAGAGTCTGTAAAGAAAAGGGAGGTGAATTTACAATTAATCTTTGAATTTATTTTCTGCCAGATAGGTGTCATGTATTAAATAACTAAGTTGGTTTTGGTTAATGTTCTTTTTTTCTGTTTTTTTTTTTTATAATTTGAAGGTATACATAATTGATTATGGCCTTGCAAAAAAGTACCGGGATCTTCAAACACATAAGCATATACCATACAGGTAATAATTTTGACATTTTGTTTGAGCAGGCTCTGCAGCTTGTTTTCATTTCATTTCATCTCATCCCTTCAATATACACAGCAAACCCAATACAATATGTACTACGTATACCTCAATAATTCAGATCCACAACGAGTTATTCTAAAGACACATCGCATAAGTGTTCTATCAGATAGCTGTGGTGCTTAGTAGGGATTAAACTGATGGGTTGAATTTGAGTTTTAGACATTACTTTTCTTTTGTGAATGGTCATTGTACTTTGTCTTTTTTTCAGGGAAAACAAAAACCTCACTGGAACTGCTCGTTATGCAAGTGTTAATACTCATTTGGGAGTTGGTGAGTGAGGTTATTGATTGTGGGTTTGCTGCGTGTAACTTCTAATCAATAAATTTTTCTTAAACTTTTTAAAGTCAACATTGATATAAGTTTATAACAATCTTGTTCTAATAATTCGTGCAGAACAAAGCAGAAGAGATGATCTAGAATCTCTTGGTTATGTGCTCATGTACTTTTTGAGAGGAAGGTCAGTCAAAATACTATTTTCTTTTTTTTCTCTGCGGTAATCTTTGTTGTTATATTTTAAAATTTTTGGCTTTTGTGTTCCAGTCTCCCATGGCAAGGCTTGAAAGCTGGCACTAAAAAGCAAAAGTATGACAAGATAAGTGAAAAGAAGATGCTTACTCCAATAGAGGTTACTACTTGTTCAGTAGGCAGTTTTTATGTGAATTTTCTAATAATTAGAAAATTTGGTGCTTATTTATATTTATTAGGTTGATTACTGTTTTTTGATGATTTAATCATCAGTAGAATTTGTTCAGTGCTGGCATTTTTCTGGGAATTCTTTTCTTTAACCAAGTAGAATTGGTTCAGCAATTAATTAATTTTTTCTTTTGTATTGTCTGTTGCAAAGAATTTATTGTATGGGTTTCTGAGACAGGTATTATGCAAGTCCTATCCATCGGAATTCACATCATACTTCCACTATTGCCGATCATTGCGGTTTGAAGATAAGCCCGATTACTCTTATCTGAAGAGACTCTTTCGGGACCTATTCATCCGAGAAGGTTAACTTTGCACAAATAAACTTTGATGTTTCCTTGTGAGTAATAAAAATTTTCTAAGGCTTTGAAGCTCTTGCTTTCGTAGGGTATCAGTTTGACTATGTTTTTGACTGGACAATGTTGAAGTATCCACAAATCGGATCCAGCTCTAGAGCTCGAGTTAGTTCTTCTTAGCTAGCGTAGTTTCATTGTTTTTCTAGCAAAAGTTAAGGTTCTTTCTAATCATTTGTTTGCCACATCTTCAACAGCCAAGTGGGAAGCCAGTCATAAACCCAGGGCAATCAGGAGAACGACCTTCAGGTTTCATCTGTCTACAGTTTTTCCAGTAGCAATTGTTGTTACTTGTGTTCATAGTCCTTATAGTTTTATTCAGTATTCTGCATGTTTATGAGTTTTATTCTTATCTTATATTTGAAATTGATTATTTTGTCCTGTTCAAAGTATTTCTCCTGTACATTGTGCATGACCGAGAAGTATTTTATTTAAATTCTACAAATTGTACGAAAAAGGCTTTCATCAACTAATGAGTATTAGACTTGTATTTCAGGTGTATCAGAGATTCGAGATAGATTCTCAGGTGCAGTTGAGGCATTTGCGAGGAGGAATGGCTCTGGACTTGGTCTGCATGGTGATCATTCTAGGCATAAGTCTTCTGATGATGCGCCTTCTTCGTCAAAAGATGTGGTTAGTATCTTCTTAGTCATCATTTTCTGTCTGTATATGATATGAATTGGTAACCGTCAAACGTTTATGGGACTCTTATACTTAGTCCTGTTATTCTTTGCAGCAAGCTGATTCTGAGAGGCCTCGGAGTTCTTCTCGTAATGGCAGTTCTTCAAAGAAGCTTGTCTTGTCAAGCAGCCGACCAAGCTCTTCCGGCGAGCCCAGTGAAAGCCGTGTTAGCCGACTGGTCTCAAGCAGTGGCAGACTATCAACAACTCAGAGACTTCAACCTGCTTCCGAGTCTAAAACATCTCTAACTCGGACTTCGGGGACAAGACTTGGCCGTGATGATGCCCTCAGGAGCTTTGAACTCCTGTCACTTAGTACAGGGAAAAGGAAATGAAGAACTTTGTGATCGATGGTCTTAGTTCTTCTGCGCTGAAAGTTTCCTTTGAGATGTCTTCACATGTTAATTACTCTGTATATTTCCATCCAATGTTGAGGCTAAAGATCTCCCAGACTTCTTCAAGAAGATTTGGCAGACTCATCTTATACCTCTTCAGATGTTCTTCCATGATTATTTCAGCATGGACCCATTCATGAAGAGATGCTATGTTACTTAAGGAATTTGTTAATATTTGGCTACTTGTAAGTTGTAATAAATACATTCTCTATTTTTCTGTCAAATGAATGAAAAAGAATCTGCAAAAGTGCTTTTGAACACTTTTGCGACTTTCTATTCGTATTTCGAACCCAGAGTATTTGAGGGATGACATTATTGGCTTCAATTATAAATACAAGAATGAAAATAACTTAGGAGCATTTTGCCAATATCCAATTATGCCTAAGAATTAACTTCATAGCATGTTACACAAAAGGTGGTCCCAATAGAGTCTTGTCTTGGTCCATGAGGGAATACGACAGTCTGAAAATGAAAAAAAAAATAGTGGTAATTATTTCAGATCAATTTTGGTTTCATCTCTTACAATGTGTTTGGCTAAAATAATATATATATATATATATATTATAAATATAAATAAAAGATTAACTATTTTACACTAAATTTTAATACAACTTTGCTTTGAACAATATTTTTAAAGTATAATTTACTTTACTTAATTATTATTTCTTTAAAAATGAATTATGTAAAATTAAAACTGTAAAGGTTGATAAAAACAGCAGAAAATCCAAACATAATATAGAGAGTTACAAACTATACTTAAAAAATCCATGGCATACAATCAATGCCACTAGGTTGACTGCGTGAAAGTTTGAGCCAGTATCCCAATAGAGGGAAAAGTAGAGTATAAGAGAAAATCAGAAAATATTTGTCTGAAGTCCAAATAAATTACTAAGAGAGAGAAAAGCAAGTGAGGAAGTACTATTATATGAAAGAAATAAAATGCATTAGAAACATTTGCATGCTTTTGTCATCCCAATTCTCATGAGTCCATTATATTGTCTATTTTAAGTTTAAATTGGTAAAATAATATCAAAGTCAAAGTTAAAATATTATTTACTTTTTGATTTGAAGATGTATTGTTTAAGAAGATCGAAAAGTACTGAAAGTGTGAAAAACAGAATTGAAATCACGAAAAATAGAATAAAAGTCGGATGCTAAATTTTTTGGTGTGAAGTGTGTTGCGAAGAAAGTAAATATAATAATAATAATTTTTCATTTATTAATTTATTGCATATAAATAATAATAAAATATATATATATTTTTAATTTATTAAACCAATAATATCATTCATATATTTTCCTTTCATTTTTTCTTTTTCAATATTATTTCTCTTAATTTAAACAGTCTCAATTTTATCCTTTTTTTTTCTCCCAAATTCATCCCTCTCAAATCTATCATTCAATTCAAGCACAACAAGTTGAAAAACACAAAATAATGTGAATAAATGTAACTTTTTCTCACTTTAGTGGCAAGAGTTTAAGAATCAAAATCAATTTTTTAAATCTTGATATTATTATCATATTAAACTCAGCGCGTACTATTAACCTATTATAATCTTATCATAAGTTTGCTTCTATCTTTCAACCTTTTGTTAATGCATTATTTAACTTTAAGGTGTACAAAATATTAAAAGTTTCAATTTCATTTTATCGTTACTGAAATACAGACAAACATAAAAGATAAATTATAAAATGTCAATTAAAGAAGGACAAAATAAGTAAAATTTTTTAACATAGTTATAATGTAGTAAGAAACAAGATATAAAGTAGAAATCTTTAAACATTTTTAATTCTTTAACTAAAATGAAAGTTTTTCATTGATAATAGGTGTGAACTTTAATTTAAGTCAAATACTGAAAATATTTAAATATTGTCCAATAAAGAAAACCAATTTCATTACTTCTAATGACATTGTTATATTAAACTTTTATTTTTAAATATATAATGCTATTTTTTATATTATTGGCAAAATCATCTTAATTTCTTACATTTTCATCTCATCAAATAAAACCCGTTAAAACTAAACCTGTAAAATAAAATAGTTTTCTCTATTTTCCCACCCGAAAAAATTCAAAATTATTCTGGCAGGTAAAAGAAAGGTTTGGTAATCAGGAATCACTCACTCGCTCTCTCTCGACAGTTTCAGTTGGTACAGTGCGTGCACAGAACACGGACACAACAGATAAATACAACTCTACTGTTTTATTTTACCTCTTTTCATTTGTGTTTTCTTTTGTTTTCTCATTCATCACTACCGTTTCGTTTTGTTTTCTTTGCCTCGCCCTCATTCCTTTTTCAAACCTCGAAACCAAACAAGGGTTTCTTTTATTTCTTTTTTTTTTTTTTTAATTTCCCATTTCCCCTTCACTTCAGACTCCAATTTTCTCCTCTCCCAATTTGTTTCATTCCTTGATTGTCACCAAAACCGTTTTTCCCTCTCATCTATTCAAATTTCCTGGAATTTGCAACTATGGGGTGTGTTTCAGAGAAGCCAAGCTGCAGGACCCTCTGTGTTCATCTTCTCCGGTACCCATGATTGTTTTTGGCTGAAAGTTGTTAACTTGGTTGCTGGGTTTTGGTAACCCAAGTGGTTGAAGAAGGGTAGGGGAGGAATCGGAGTAATTGTTGAAAAAGTGGGGTTTAGGGTTTTTGGCGGGCTACGGAATTTGTGATTGAATTAGGGTTGTTGAGTGCATGAGAGGTAGAATTGTGTTGTGATGGATGTGGAGGAAACTGAGGAGTTGGTGTCTTTGGACACAGATTTGTTGCAGCTTCAGGAGGTGTCTCCTTTTGCACTGAAATCGAGTCATTGTGTTGTTGAGGAGCTATTCACGCAGTGGCTTTCGCTTCCGGATACTTGTCGCCTGGTACATATATACATACGTAGTTCATTTGAACTGAACCACTTATGCTTTTCTATGAATCAATGAATGATTTTGGCTATTCACTTGACTAGTGGACATGGTGCAGATAGAGTTGTGTAGGGTTTTTTTACCAGCAAATTGAGTGTTTTTCTTTTGTTGCATGGGGGGTTTTAGTTAGCCAAATTGAATTAACATGTGACCCAAGATGTTAAAAATCCAAAATAACTGTGAAGATAGAAAACTTTTGTAATGTTAAAATACTGATCCTGATAATGAAATGAGTTAATTCCTAACGACTTATCATTCCAATCGTGCTGGATATTGTGAATCCCTTGGGCTACGTGATTGTAACTTAACCGTTTACGTTCATTTACTCTTCTCTATATGCTCTTTAGTGAATAACTTGTTGTTTGAGCATTCCTTTTCTTCCTTTCAAAGTAGCTTTATAGTGTACAATACTAACGTAGAGTTCATTGCCACTTGGAAGAGATTTCTGATTCTTTGATCTTGAAACGTTACTATCCATTTTGGCTTTTATATTTTAAACACAATAAATGACCCTTTCCATCTCCTGCCAAGTGCCTTGATGGAACTTTTAGATTCCAATGACCTAACCATAGGAGAGGTGACCTCCATTTTGATGTCTTGAATTACAGTTCTTACAGTCGACAGATATTTGTTATTTTCTGTTCAATTTAATCAGCAATCTGAAAGAGGGTTCTAGTATAGGAATTATACTGCTCTCATGCTCATTGTCATCAAAATCGCATGCTGAGTCATAGAAATGTATGCTTGTATGCTTCTGTGGTGCCTGAGTGAGTTTGCTGTGCCATAAAATTCAGAAATGGGTAGAATTGCAGCACAGAATTGTAGACTTAGAAGAATTGTAGAGTTTCTTGATCTGCTTACTGCCAGGTTCGAAAGTGTTTTGCCCAATTTGGGCTTATACAAACCTAGGTCCATAAACGAGGTGCTCACTAACCCTAACAAGAAACCAAAAAAAAACATTTCTTGTCTTCATCTTTGACCTCGTCTCCCAAAACATGACTCTGCTGCTTCTACCGTTCTTCACTGTTTCATCTGGTTCTGTTATGTCAGGCTGCAGTTCTTCCCCTGGTTTGTCTGATTCACTTTTTCTGGTTTGTTTCTCTTTCTGTTTGCTGTTTGTGACTAAGGAGTTGGACAATGTCGATCTCTGGAATGATTATGATTTTAATTTGAATGATCTATATTTTAGGTCTAGGTACTGCAGTACTATAGTAGGCACTTACAACTTAAGTTTTTTGTTGTGAGCTATGAGTTCCGTACGAATTTATTTATTGACTTTCTTATGCTTGTGATTTTAAGCTTAATTGAAAGAATTTGTGTGTTTTAAAGGTATTGTTCTCTTATATGTAAGTTTTATGAATATGTATGGGTTTTATGAATCTTGAGGAATGTTATGCAGGGTGATACGTTCCACCATTTTTATTCTGTTTAGCAGAATCTATAGTTTGATTTCGTTGCTTTTGCTGATATGCTTTCATTTCTAGATCATACGAGGAAGATTTGTAATGTTGAGGTTCTATTGATACTTTGTGGCTTGACAGTTCTAGTTTATCATTTATAAGTCATCTTAAGCACTAGCTTTTATGAATCTCTCTTTTATTTTAACAAATGCCAACAGATAAGGTTATTATGATATGAATCTCTCTTTTATTTTAACAAATGCCAACAGATAAAGTTATTATGAGATTTTTGAAGTGATGTCTTGGTTTTATGCCAGTTGTGTCCAATCGGGTGCATTTACAGCCATTATTTGATGATATAATTAATTTAAATTGAATTATTCAAATGTTGCTAAAATATTAAGTTGTGATTGGGAGTTCATCTGGACACTGGAGGAGGATGCTATTCATATTTCTAGTTAAATTTAGATTTTTAAGGGCAATCAACATGATACTTTAAAAGGAAGTTTATTCTTACCCTGTGGAAACATCAACAAAATAATATTTATGAGCAATAGCTAGAGTTGCTAAAGAAGGATGACCTGTTTCAATAACAATATGTTGAAAAAGTAAGGATTTGTTTGATTGTACCTTTGTTTTTTTAAACTATTTTATAAAACAGCGTTCATAGATTTCATAGAGTAGAAGTAGGAATAATGTAGAAGTACACGAAAGAACATGAGAATAGAAAACTAAATCAACTTAGAGATGCTTTGGTTATACAAACTAACAAAGATATTAGTTTAGAAAAGGGTTTTCGAAAACTACTCTTACCAAACATGCTCTTTTCTTTATTTTTTTGTTTTTTAAAAGGAAACAAACAGGCCCAACCACTATAATGTTTGACCCCATAACAATGTTGGATGTAATGATTACTGAAATATGACATTTTTTTGCATGTTATTGACAAAGGAAATCTGAGAATTTGTTTTTTTCCTTTCTTGCTCAATAGTAGGTTTAAGGGAAACATTTCTCTTCGTAATTTATTTTTTCACGTCCTAAATCTATTGAGGAAAACAAACCGTGAGTCTTCTGTGCAACCTGAAAATCAATGATTAGCCTGGCCAGGCCTGGCCTGGCCTGGCCTGGATTTAGTGAGGGAAATTTTGTCCTTTATGCTTATTTAATAAAATAAATAATTCTTTTACTATGTTTGATGACTGAGACAATTATTCTTATTTTATCCTCTTTCCTCCTTGTTCCTTGCTTCTATTGTTAAATCTTCTTATGCATTGTGATGGAAGTGGTTGAACTTCCACATGATTCACACAAGGATGAATTTTAAGCTGTGTGATTTAATAGAGTAAATTGAGAATCACCTAAAAGCAGGAAAGGGCATTTTATTCTAGATGCATTAAATTATTGTCATATAACTTTAAATAATCATATCAACGGAATAAACATCTCATTAATAGTTTAAGTTTAATACCAAGGCTATAGATTAGAGTAACCAAGTTAAGCAGTCAGAGTATAGATGTTTTATTCTAATTTTTAATGACCATCTCCAAAACACCACCTTGTTCTTTTCTAGCTATATTTTTATGGTACTTTTGTCTTCATCTGTTTAATTTTTTTCATTAATGCACTATGAAAACAGGTTAAGTCATTGCTTGCTGATGCAAAGGCAGGAGCTGCTTTGAGTACACTTGAGAACTCAACAAGCACAAATGCTCTGTCAAGCAATTCTCTACCTTCCTTGTTTCCTGCCGGGAGTACACCACCACTTTCTCCACGTAGTTCATCTGGTTCCCCACGCACCACAAAACAGAGGAATAGTCCTTCATTAGGATCTCCACTAAAACTAGTCAGTGAACCTGTAAGGGAGGTCATTCCACAGGTATTTGTTAGTATTGACCGATTCTTTATTTTTTCTCTATACTTCTGGTTTGGTTATACTAGAATAGAAAGAATCAATTAATTCCTTGTTTTATAATATGCTTTCAGTTCTACTTTAAAAATGGCCGTCCACCACCAAATGAAATGAAAGAGCATTTCCTGTATCAAATTGATAGTCGGTTTTATGGCCATGTGAATGGTCTGCAATTACATGGTGAGAAGTCCTTTCTGAGAACATGGTATTAGTGAGTTAATTAGTTCTAAATTCTCAATTATGATAGTTATTCTGCTGAAAGGCCAGTTCCTTTTTCAACTTTTGTTGTTAATTTGCAGAATTTAAGTCTGTTGCAAAAGAGCTCTGCAAACTTCCCTCATTTTTCTCCACTGCTCTTTTCAGAAAGATTGATGTCAATTTTACTGGAACCATAACAAGGTACCAACTCTCTTATTGTATCATTTCATTTGAATATTTTATTGCATCAGATGAAATACTAAAGTTATTGAACATTTTAACTCTAAATCTATCACAATATCTAAATGCGGGTTGTTTCATAAATGCTAAGAAAAATTGGGCTGCCAGATGTTTGCTGATAGAATGAGCTTTCGAAAGTGGTTTACTTGCTGGATGTGGTTATGCCTTTTCGAGTTGGGCTTGAGATAGGGATTGAGTTTATGAGGTGTCTAAGTCCATCGATGGAGGTGTTTGTTTAAGTGTTTGGTTCTCCTCCCTTAACAACTAGCTTGTAAGGTAGGGTTTTTCAAGTGCTTGAGTGCATGGCATAGCTGGTTGCCAGTCTCAGAATAAGCTACTTTTGGAGGTGTCAGGTTTCAAGGGCTGCGCTATGATAGGAACTTGGGTATTCTGAAGGTGCCTAAGTCTCACACGGTTGAAATGCCTAATAGCATATTTAAGTGTTGGGTTCTTTCTTAGCAACTAGCTTTAAAGGGAGCTTACCGAAATGCTTTAATCAATCTGTTTAGTGAATTTTTAGTTACTTCCATCTTTTCCCTCAAATGAAGGAAAAATATATTAACCTTAGATAAAACCACTTATATTCTAAACCATTTTATTTATGCTGGATGACATTATGTGTGCTTCGTTGACCCTGATAAGAAGTACCTTGGTTGGCAATTTGACTATTTTTCTAGTTGGTGATTTTAGAATTCGTTTTTGGAGGACTCACTTAACTAGATTCACATTATGTTGTTTGAATTCAATTTAGAAGGGTCCTTTTGCTTTGATGTTGATTAGAATTGATTTTGATAGAATTAGTTTTAAACTGCTGACATAATTAGGATGTATGTTCAAATCGTTCTCAGCTGTAAATATATATTGGAATGTATATTTTTCTGGTCTGTTTCTGTATTTGTGTTCACTGTTAACTTTTCTGTGATGAAGAAGATGGAAGAAATTATTACCTCTTGTAACTCGTGAATTATTTATGAGTTTGACGATTTTATTTATTGACTTTCTTTACATATAATTATGAATTCAAGCTTAATTAAGTATTTGATATCTATTATAAAAGGAATTTTCTCTTATTTATGCCATGTTTTATGCTATGATGGGATATGATACCAGTGGATATGACACGGGGATTTATTTCATCTTGTAAAATATAGCATACAATACATTTGGAATATGTATCTGAGCTTATATATAATTCAAAAAATGAAATAAAATGCTTTTGTAATATTTTTAAAAACCATTCTAAAATTGCCATACTATTATCCAAATTGAACATACTAAATATCCTAAATTGAATTGTATATAGGAACTAGCAATGGCAATTATAGTCTTTAACATTACTAAATATAAAATGAAAATTGTAAATCACTACTTATTGCCTGTTGCCTAAAAATAGGAATAGTATCAATTTCATCCCCTCCTTGAGCATCATATGTAAATAAGATAATTTCCATATTTATGGTTCATCAGGAGATAATCGTGCCAGTGTAAGGTTTCCAACATTATCAAAATATTGCCTCTATATAAAAATAAATAATAAGAAAAAATATGTAAGTGGGACAAACCTCATCTTAGAGTTCTTTTCTAAAATGATATCAAAGTCTATCCTAGTAAGGTTTATTGGATCTATCTCATACTAGTTATCCGACTACCTACAAATATCCAATACCAAGTTTGAGATATTTAATCCTCAGTGTGAGTGGGCGTATTGAATATCATATTTATATGACTAAATTATAGTATATAAGTTAGTACAAACTTCATCTTAAAAGTCAGTTTTTTGAGGTTGAGTTAGTTTTGAAGTCTATATTTTAAGAGAGTGAATAAAAAATAGTATCCTATATTTAAAGGAAAGAAAAATATCAGAGGAAGAAGACAAAAGAAGTGACAGAATGCACTCCCCATAAAATATGACAAGAAGAAAAAATGAATACAAGCACCACATTAATTAGTTTTCAGAAGAATAAGAAATTGAGCACAGGCACCCCTTCATCTAGCTTTCATGGCTGCACCACTTTGAATAATTTTCATTTTCTGACCGTGTAACAGAAAATTGAAAGTGACATTTCAAAACATTTTTGAGATATGGGAAAGATATCTGAAATGCTCTATAGAAAGTGAAAATGTATTTGAATTGAAATCGAAAATTGAAAAATGTATGTGAAACAATCTCGATGATATGTTCTTCAAATACCCTCAATCCCAAAGAAATTGGAAAACGTATCCTTCAAGGCTGTGACATGTATCTTTTTCTGATATTCACGCATCTGTTTTGATTTATTTTTAATTATTGATACTGTGTGGATTTGTATTTTAAGTGTATCCAATGTGTTACATACATCCTCAACATGGATACTTTGGCTTCAAGAATGTGTATATGTATGATGTATGTGTATGTGTGTGTGTATATATGTATATATATACATGCACACGCACACATATAGGAATCTTGTGCTGTGCTTGTATTCCATGATTTATGATTCTGTTTTCCCTGCCCAAAGTATCTTGAGTTTGACTATCTTGGCCGGAGGAGTGTAAAACACAGTTGTTCAAGACTGATGTTTATTGTGCTTCTGCAAGACATTTGATAGTTGCTTAGTCAATGTTATTTGTTTCATACCACTAACTAGTTATTAAGGAGCAAAATGCCATGCCTATTAGATATCAGTTCGGCATAAAGTTGAATGTGGTTATAAGATCTGATTGATTGTTGTCCAGTGTTTTAAATTTTTATTTATTGTTTTGAGATGACTCACATAATTATTTTTAAAATGTAGCTGGGATTGATATCACCCTCACTATTTTACTATGATTCTTGCTTTTCTGTGTAAAATGTCTTTCATCTTAACGGATCATGACTGACTTTCCTAGAGAAGTTGAATGTCGACAGATTACATATCATAATTTACTATGTTGCTGTTTGGGACATTTCGTATTGGTGTTACTGCCTGTTGAACTAATTTCTCAATTTCGTGACATATATTGTAGGGATCAATTTATAGACTATTGGATTCGGGGCAATATGTTAGCTATGGATTTAACCACACAAATATATACAATACTGAAGCAACCATACCGAACATACCTTGCACAGGTTTGTTTTCTTTTGTACGCTGTCATTTGTATAGTCTAATGTATTTTTTCTATTTTCTGTCTCTCATCATGAACTATAAGGGGCTTTAAAATAAATATTAAAATTGCATTTGGATTTTCTATTTTGATTGTAGGATGATTTCAAACCTGTCCTGAGGGAACTATTATCCACTCATCCTGGATTGGAGTTTTTGCAAAGCACGCCTGAATTTCAGGAAAGATATGGTAAGGTCATATGAATTAGATAGAGTCTTTATTTCTTAAAATGTTAATTAAATCAATAGATATCATAGTCGCTAGTCTCACCTAAATTTTATGAAGGGCATTTAATTCTGATGGCAAGGTTGGATTGTCTGTTTTTAGTTTGTTGCTTTGGGGCTAATTTCTTAGTGAAAGTCTGGGAATTGTAAAAATCTCCATTTAAGATATGATTTCCTTTAATTTCCGCCCACTTTTTTCTTTTAAAGTGGGCATGCTAGAATGCAAGCAGTCTGACATTCTATTTGTAAAAGAGTCATGATGGAACGCATTCTTTATCCTCCTTTGAAATTGGAAATCTGAGTAAAAATACCATTACATCATACTAGAGCACTAGCAGAAAAGTACCCTTACTTTAAGAAATCAACAATCCACATAAAATAACAACTCACTAACCACCAATCTGAAATTTGTCCAACATTTTGAAAAATTGTTATAATCGTGTAGCGGAATGATTCACGAGTGGACAAAAACCAAGAGGGGTTGAATTGGTTTATTAATAAAATTTGAGACTTTAAAATTTTTTCCCAAAATTTACCGTTTAAATGAAAGATTCAGTTCTTTAAAAGCAAGTGCAGTTTAATAAAGAGAGTAGGAAAGATGAAGTATTTATATTAGTTCAGATTAAAAGACCTTACATCTAGTTGTTAATCTCTTAAACAAGGAGATTAACTAAATCACTATGATAAAGGCAGTACAATCAAATAAGAGAGTAAGGGTTTAGAGAGCACTTCTCTTGAAGACACAAGAGATGAAAACACTTTCTTTGAAACACATATAGAGGATGACCAACTTTCCTAGCAATAACAACACTCAATCCCCCAAGAACACACTTGGTGAAAGTTATTGCTCTACCCACACTAGGTTTTTCAAAGCTCCTTTCTTAAAAACACTCAGACAGTTCTTTAGCAATCACAACACTCAACTTCTAATGCTCAGAAAGGTGTTTTCGAAAGTGGAAAGGAGTTCTATAAATAGAGATTCGAAAATTAGGTTAAGAAATTGAAAAGACATGTTCCAACTTCAATGATAATCGATTATGACTTATGATAATATTGTCATTTATGATAATCGATTATTTCGGTGACATATATGAAAATTGAAGAAAACTTAGGATAATCGATTATCATAAGTGATAATGGATTATCACAGTGCATTTTGCAAAAATAAAACCTTCCCAGAAGGATTAAGTGCTGACTGTGGTTTCATGACGTTTCTAAGCTTACTTAAACTACAAAATACAATAAAAACTTATTACAAGAGGCTTTAAACAATCACTAAATATTCTTCCAAAAATCTTCCAATATTTACTTTGTGGTTCCTTGCAATTGTGATCATCACAACCTTTGCAACTCAACTCTTCTTGTTTTGCCAACAATTTCCCCCTTTTTGATGATGATCAAAATTTGCGTTTAAAGCCTGTGTAATATCCTGCACTTTACAACTTATACAGAGAATACATTAAAAACAATATGTTAGTTTGCTTTAAACATTTCTCCCCCTTTTTGATCATTAGACAAAAAGAGCAAAGGAGAGAAACTCCCCCTGATTCAAAGAATCTTTAAAAAATTTAACACAAGGAAAAAAATCCACTAAGTCTTATACTTTATTTTAAATACAATACAACGCATCCAAGGCAAACAAACAACAATATAATAAAATAACAAGATACAAAGCTCCCCCTAAAACTCTGCACTCATAGCATCATCATCCTCATCTTCATGAGCAAATTCCTCATCAAATCTATCCTCTAGACTTGATACTCTGTTATTTAGGCCCTTAATCAAACCAACTACTTCTTCATGACAAGTGTTGGAAAGAAGAAACAATTCTTCTAGTCTCCTATTCATGCTTAAAATATTCTCCTCCAAGGAGAAGGAAGATCTCCCAACACCATTGGAAGAGCCAACTTGAGTGTCAACAGTAGGTACAGGAGTAGAGGGAGGAATTTCATCTTCATCTTCATATTGGGGCATTTCATCTCTGTGAATGTATTGATCTCCAAGGCAGATAAATTTCATCTACTTTAGTGAGCTATCTAAGATTTGATTTGCATCATTAGTGCGATGAACTTGTTCATCAAATGTGTGCACGCCTTTATATTCACAAATTTTGGAGATGAGCAGAGAGAATGGTAGAGGATATTGAGGAAGGTGTTTTGCTTTGAGCATGGTATCAAGAATCACACTTGGCCAATCAATGATAATACGGTTTAACATCCCATAGATGATCAAGAGATCTGGTTCGCTGCATTGAGCATGGTTTGTGCTCCGGGGACACAATATCCAAACAATAAGAATCTGGATGAGACACTCGTCTACTTTGAGAGCTCCTGCTAGTAATTTTTGCCTACATCCTGTTCGGGATTTCTTAGAAAGGATTTGTATCCAAGGATCCTGTCGAACCATCAATGCCAACACTTAGAATCGGTGTAGTATCTTCGTGGATGGAGAATTTTGCGACATTTTCCCAGATATCATTGTCAAGAAAGATCTACGACTTTGACTTTTGTGAAAGCTACTCCATCACGGAATTTGTAGTTATTATAAAATACTCTTACTAAGTCAGGATAATAAAAACCTTGCATTTCAACAAAGTGCTTTAATTGCTCAACTCTCTTTGCAGAGCAGGTAATCAAGTACTTGGCAGAAATGCGAGGCTCTTACTATTTTGACTTAGTAAGAGTGTTTTACTATAATTACAAATTCCGGGATGGAGTAGCTTTCACAAAAGTAAACGGCGTAGATCTTTCTTGACAATGATATCTGGAAAAATGTCGCAAAATTTTCCATCCATGAAGATACTACGCCAATTCTAACTGTTGGCATTGATGGATTCGACAAGATCCTTGAATACAAATCCTTTCTAAGAAATCCCAAACAGGATGTAGGCAAAAATTACTAGCAGGAGCTCTCAAAGTAGATGAGTGTCTCATCCACATTCTTATTGTTTGGATATTGTGTCCCCGTGGCACAAACCATGCTCAATGCAGCGAAGCAGATCTCTTGATCATCTATGGGATGTTAAACCATATTATCATTGATTGGCCAAGTGTGATTCTTGATACTATGCTCAAAGCCAAGCGCCTTCCTCAATATCCTCTACCATTCTCTCTTCTCATCTCTAGAATTTGTGAATATAAAGGCGTAAACACATCTGATGAACAAGTTCATCGCACTAATAATGCAAATCAAATCTCATATAGCTCACTAAAGCAAATGAAGTGTATCTGCCTTGGAGATCAATACATGCACAGAGATGAAATGCCAAGTATGAAGTTCTTCCTCCTGCTCTTGTACCTACTGCTGACACTCATGTTGACTCTTCCAATGGTGTTGTGAGATCTTTCTTCTCCTTGGAAGAGAATATTTTAAGCATGAACAGAAGAATTGTTTCTTCTTTCCAACACTTGTCATGAAGAAGTAGTTGGTTTGATTAGGGGTCTAGATAACATAGTATCAAATCTAGAGGATAGATTTGATGAGGAATTTGCTCATGAGGATGCTGATGCTATAAGTGCAGAGTTTTAGGGGGAGCTCTGTATCTTGTTATTTTCTTATATTGTTGTTTGGTTGCCTTTTATTGTATTTAAAATAAATTAAAAGACTTAGCGGATTTTTTTCCTTATGCTTTTTGCCTTTGACAATCTCGGTCTTGAAGGCAAAGTTCTTCTTCATTTAATCTACCCAGTTCAAGCTTGTGCTCCCTTAACTTTTCGAAGAGAGCCACTATGGACATTATTGCAAGGTTCTATGACTCCATAATGGTCGTCACCTTTGGCTGCCAAGTTCTGTTTAAGGATTTAAGAAAGTTTATATTCAACTCATCAGTAGCGAAAGTTTTACCTAATCCAGTGAGATGGTTGACAATGTACATGAACCGTTTCTGCACATCGTAAATGGTTTCTCCCTGCTTACGAAACATCTCATACTCTTGGATCAACAAGTTCTTTCTAGCACGTTTTATAGTATCAGTTCCTTCATGAGTCACTCGAAGAATCTCCGACATTTCACGTGCACTGGTGCAGATAAATATCCTGTAAAACTCGTCATAGGTTAAGGCAGATAAATTATGTTTCTCGCCCTTAGATCATATTGGGCTCTTCTGCTTTCATCTGCAGTCCATTGAGCAAAGGACTTTGGTTCTTGCACATCATTAACATAAACAAATGGACCATTTATCATAGCATACCAAATACCCTATCAACATATTCCAAAAAAATTTGCATTCTTACTTTCCAAAAGGGATCATTTACTCCCGCAAAAAGTAGAAGTCTGTTACTAGAGGCACCCTCGGCAAAGGTTTGGTTTTGTCCAACCATTTTCGAAATTTTTGAATTACTATCAAAGTAAGCTTTGATACCAATTGTTATATTCGCGGAGTGGAATGATTCGCGAGTGGACAAAATCCAAGAGAAGGGTGATTTGGTTTTATTAATAAAATTTAAGACTTTAAATTTTTTTCCCAAATTTAGCATTTAAATGAAAGATTGAGTTCTTTAAAAGCAAGTGTAGTTTAATAAAGAGAGTATGGAAGAAGATGATGAACACAAGTATTTATACTGGTTTGGGTCAAAAGACCTTACATCCACTCGTTAATCTCTTAAGCAAGGAGATTAACTAAATCACTAAAATAAACGCAGTACAATCAGATAAGAGAGTAAGGGTTTAAAGAACATCTCTCTTTAAGACACAAGAGAAGAAAACACTTCCTCTGAAACACATAGAGGATGATCAACTTTCCTAACAACAACATCAACACTCAATCCCCAAGAACCCAATTGGTGAAAGTTTTCGCTCTACCCACACTAATTTTTTCAAAGTTTCTTTATTAAAAACACTCGGACAGTTCTTTAGCAATCACAACACTCAACTTTTGATGCTCAGAAAGGTGTTTTCGAAAGTGGAAAAGAATTCTATAAATTGAGGTTTGAAAATTAGGTGAAGAAACTGAAAAGACAAGTTCCAATTGCTACTGATAATCAATTATCATTTATGATAATCGATTATGCCAGAATAGTTTCTAAAAACAATATTTTTCGCTGATAATCGATTATCGACGATTATTCCAATGACACAGGTGATAATCGATTATCACAATGCATTTTGCACAAATAGAACGTTCCCATAAGGATTAAGTACTAACTGCAGTTTCATGACATTTCTAAGTTTACTTAAATTACAAAATACAACAAGAACTTTATACAAGAGACTTTAAACAATAATTAAATATTCTTCCAAAAATTGTCCAACTTTTGCTTTGTGGTTCCTTGCAATTGTCATAATCAAAACCCTTGCAACTCAATTCTTCTTGTTTAGCCAACAAAAACTGCAGAGACAAACTAAACAAATCCTGGTTTCAACCTAGTTAAAATAAAAAAGGGAGGCATAGGTTGAATCCCTAATGTGTATAGAGCACATAGGGTTATGCATTTATAAATAAGAAAATACAAAGAGATAGGCCTAAGCCCATTACATCTAACAAACCTAAAACACCTTTGTGTCCAAAGGTGTATTTGGTTTGTCTTTTGAATCAGGCAATTTTACAGATTGAGAGTCTAAGGAGAGGGTATTTGACCTTTTTGAAGCGATTAATGAATTTTGTTTGTTATTTATCAGTTCATTTCACTGCAGCTGGTGTTGTCTTTGTTTCCTTTGAGAAACCAGCTCCAGCTAGCATCTACAGAAGAAGAGCAATAAAAAGATGACTTAAAAATGTATATCACTGCCTATTTTAAAAGATAGGACTCTGTTTGTCTGTGTATATATTCAAATATAAACTCTGGTTGCAGGATCATATCAGCATAACTCTGACCTGTGTGGTTCACTAATATATGACAAAAAAGCATCTTATTCTGAACACATTAATAATGGGGTTTAATTATACAGTATACATAAAAAAAAATTATTTACCTATACATTCATGATGTCTCTTTAGGTCTGATTTTTTTTTCTGGTTTCTTTTTTTGGTTACTATATCAATTTCATGTGTAGTTTTTCCCTTATCAACTTCTGTTGGTGTATGTGGAAGGGGCTTGGATAGAGCCATCAAAAAGGTCCCAACGCATGGGTCAACCTGTCCAAGATGTGTTCCAGCTAGGCCTGGAATAAAATCTTATAACAATGGGTCAAAATATTGAACCCAACCCACCTTGATTGAACCTGTGGTATGGTCGGGTTGACCCATTAACCTACCTAAAAAAATCCTCTAATTGCAAAGATAATGTTAGATTGAAATTTTAATTCTCCAATTTCTTAATTATGGAATCTTAATTTTCATGTATCTTGTTTTGTTAAATACATAAAAAATTAAACAGTAGATTTTTTAATTTTTCATTTTAAAAGTGACTTTTCAAAATTTTGTTAGGCCAACCAACCTGAACCGAACTAAAATTTTTCAGTTTCATGTTAAGTGAGCTAGGTTGGGCAGCCTAGCCTTTGTTGACAGCTATCGGCTTGGTTCCCTTAAGCACGCAGTCTCAGTTCAATCTCAAAAAATATAAATTGGAAGGGTACTCTTGGGAAACCAAATAAATATCAATTAGTAACATAAATATAACTTAGGTTTTTAACTTTCAAGAGTGTTTATTCTAGGTGGGTTGTCATCATAATATAATTAGTACAATCAACTTACCATATTAGATATATTACGTCTTAGGAAATTTTGTCTCACTGAGCTTCAACTAAAGAATTTCAATTCTTTTAACATATTCTTGTGTTTAAGGTTTCTTTTCTACATTTTTTATCGAGAAGTTCTCAGGCTATTTCTCACTGCTGTGCTATGTGTTTTTTAAAACAGCTGAGACTGTCATACATAGAATATTTTACTACATGAATAGGTCAGGAAATGGCCGACTTACACTGAGAGAATTGAAACGTGGGAACCTAATTGATGCAATGCTTCATGTAGACGAGGAAGAGGACATTAACAAGGTTCTGAGGTAAAGGCTTTTTAGCAGAAAAATCACTAGATGTTCTATTGGAGGCATACCCTTGTCCTAGAAATTTCCTTTCGTTTATTGGCATGAACTCCTATAGAGAAGTGCTTTTACCCTGTGAAACTAGTTGTGCTCATTGAATTCAATCGATTGTTTTATCCCTATTACTTGTATTCTGAAAGGCTGGCTAAGGCACTGGAACAAGTAAAATTTAAGGGTCTGTTTACTTAAAAGAATTTTTTCTGTTTTCCTTTCTTGCTTTAACTTTTAATTAGAAAAGGAAAGTTTAGAAGAGTTAGTGAGACTATATAGAAACATTTCAGGTTGAAGAACTGAACTAGCAATTGCCTCAAGCTTATGCCTCAAATCTCAATTTATACTAATTAGTGGAAAAAGAACCGAGGAATATCTGATCATGCTTATATAATCAATTTTGGTTTATGCTTCGAAATAAATGAACTGCTGGAGGAATAATGCAGGACTTTTTCACCACCCTAATCCTAATTACGAATCAATTCCCTCCCAAATCCATCACGCAAATTGTGGTCCTTAATTTTAGGGCTCAATATTTCTTAAAACCTCACAAGCAAAACACCAAAGATAAATCAAATAACATAGCTTGAAAGAATTTAAGGTCAGAAGAGAAGGCTGCGAGCAAATGGAGATTCTCTGAATTCTGAATCTGATGAGTTATTATTGCGTTTTCTTGGTTTGCTAGTTCTGAATATATTAATTGAATTGAACAATAGAACAGTAAACATCCTGACAGATCTATCCCATATCATTATTGGATGCAAAGAAGCAACCTTTAATATGTGGGCAACTTCCTTTGTTCTTACATGTGCTTGGTCGATGTTCATTCTTGAGAAATTTGATCCCTAAGATATTGTAAATTCATAATTGGCTATCATTTTCAATTTAGATATTTCTGTAGAATTCAGTTTTTTTTTTTTTTTTTTTTTTTTTTTTTTTTATTTTTTTTTTTTTTTTTTTTTTTTTTTTTTTTTTTTTTTTTTTTTTTTTTTTTTTTTAATTTTTTTTTTTTTCAATTTATTTTTTTTTTTTTTTTTTATT
>Ga0099822_1001694_pt1 | contig 26329 bp, 13 predicted proteins | sample CowpeawhiteBW_FD_76839 | JGI IMG/M metagenome (GOLD analysis project Ga0099822, IMG submission 76839) | Root nodule microbial communities of legume samples collected from California USA - Cow pea white BW | ecosystem: Host-associated > Plants > Roots > Nodule | place: USA: California | collected... | reverse complement strand
TGAACCCTTTTGGCACTAAGAAGCTCCAGTGTGCATATTTTCCTCATATGCCTCCAGTAATCACCGTATGGAGAAAAGGCAATATCGGCTGAACCATAGGCCAGGATTTTAGGAGCAAGTAGTTCTGGTCTCTGCGCAAAATTAAGATCATTTTGTCTTCATTATCTCCTTTGCCATGTCAGGGGATGACACAACCACCGCAGAAATTTGACCCAGTTGAAGGTGCATCAAAGGTCCATATTTGTTTGATAGATTCTGAAGGGTATGGTGTGGAAGTGTTCCTGCCACTGCCAGTTGATGAAGGTTCCCTATAAGAGGAAGCTTCCATGGACCTGGGGGAAGCTTCTCTGCTTTGATTTTCTGCTTGTAAATTCTTGCAAGCCAAAATAGTAACGAGAGGAGTAAGGCAATAACCATCATCAAAGAAGGTTGGAATTCCATGGCATGAATGAAAAATTTGAATGTCTGAAACTTTGTGTTTTGATTCTATACTCTCTTAACTTCCCTATTTCCCCGATCTTCTCAATAAGCAAAATAAATAAGGGAAACGGTGCTGATTACCTGTTGCGTACGTAATAAATTGGTGTCACGAAGTAAACGAAATAATTATAAACATTATGATTTAGTGGGAAGATTCTGTATCACCTATTATGACAGTACCTCCAAATCAACTTTCATAAATGCTGTTGTTGAAACTCTGTAGCACCTATTATGGCATTCTCCTTCCATATACCCTTGAGCTTTTCTGCTATAAAACTCTCTTCATTATGTCTGTTTTCTGGATATTTCTAAGAATGATGATAAAGTCACACACAAAACTTTACAATTTATCTTACAAGGTGACGTAATAGTATTTTTTATTTTATTTAATTTTGAATTAAAGTACACATTGGGGTAAGGGAATGATTCGAAACCAACAAGTGTTCGAACAAAAGCGGATTTGTGGAAAGTTTCCTAGTTTCAAGTGACCTCCTCTTCTTCTTTAAGCTATTGTCTTCTTAAACTTGTGGAAAAAGTGTTGAATCCTTTTTTCTTTGAAAACCTATTTCATTTTGTTACATGTGGCATCAATTATACCATAGCGGAGACCAAGTGGCCCGAGTCATAATCAAATCATAGTACTTGGACTGTTACATTCTTAAGTAAAAAGAGTTGTGTCTTGACTAATAGATTCCTGATAGGCAATTGTTCACGGAGAGATTGTTGCGGGTTGCACAATTGACCAATCAAACTTCCATGTTAGGATGATGAGGTGCAAATCACATGCAGTGGGTTAGCACTTCTTTAGACAATGCTTTGCAAATATGTTCCAGAATTCATTTACATGTTTTGCAGAGTAAAAAATAACTTTTTGACTTAAATACATAATAAAGAATAGCAAGTGAATTTGTTAACTACAAAATATTCAAATATGACTACACATTAATGATGTGCAAATCATATTAATTGGGTTGGCACTTAAAATATCATGGGTTTGTTTGACCAATTGGTTTTGATACGAAGCCTGAATTAAAAATTACTTTTTACTTGACCAATCGCTATATCATTTTCCTATTTCTAATGGTTGGAAATTCAAAATGTCAGTCTAAATCCTTGAAATAGCTAAGTTGTCTTTTGTACTTGGATTTCTTATCATTTCTTAAATATAGCCCACAAATCAGGTTCTGCTTAAGGAATTCTAAACTGAAGGCAGAAACAAGTTTAAAATTCCAAGTATCACTCCTTAGAGGTAAAGGATTCTTGTTAATATAATAAAAGTATCTTTTTCGGTCAAATTTGGTAAAATACGTTTATGCGAATATAGATATTTGAAGAATACGTTATATCAAGTATGCCAAAGACTTTCCCAACAAAAGTATGCGAAACAAAATATATACGCAGCAAACACTGACCAGGAAATCCATTTTACAACTTTTTCTTTTCTTTGTGAATCAAACAAGAAAATAATTACTTCATCTTTTTCTTAATTAAATTCCGTCCACTTTTCTCAATCTTAATTAAACTTATTTATGGGTCTTCCATTCCCTCATCTTTTCTATGAACTAAACACTATTTACAAGTCTACGACTCTTTCTGTCATTTAAATATCAAACATAATTAATTATCTACAACTGACTAAAAAGTCTGTGGCAAGGGTAATCTTTGGTGAATGCATCTGTTCTGTTCACATACGAATCATTCTAATTGTCATTCGACAGAAAGTAATTTCGTCCTTTCTCGTGTTCATTCTACTGTCCTTTTCTAGAGTGGTCAGGAATATTTTTAGAAAAAAAAAGTCATTCTACAATATATTTGTATCATTGTCGACAGAAGATGAAAAAGATAATTCTAGAACGAGATGATATAACACAAAAAGAAAAATTATATTTACAGTTTTTTTACTCTTACTATTATATGTGTAATATGTTCGTTTTATGATTCTAATAATGTACACAAGTCATTAATTTTATCAGATGTTAATATTGAATATTTTCGTCATTTTGACATACATCAGCTTAATTGACAAGTTGGACAAGTAAACTAATCAATAACATAGGAAACACTTCACAATTCAAACATATAAGTAGGTTTTTTGTGTTTTCATGTGTTCTTGCCGCCCGGTGAGGATCTACTTACTACCATCAGCGGCGAGGTTGAGTAATTGACAAAACCATATGTTGTCTTATGTATGGATGGATGTATATGAACACGCAAACCAATACAACTATGTATTAAACCATGTTGGATTGATAAAGGAAATTGTCTTCTTAGTTAAGTTCCTCCTTGAATGGATCGATTCCTTGCACAAGAAAATTGATTTAGTTTTGATTAATATTTCGGTACATTTAATAAGTCTCACACCACTTAAAAATTGAGGATAAACGCAATTTAAATACTTTTTTTCTTTTCATCCTCTAAAGTGTTTCTTAAACACAAAACCGAGACAGAACTTCGCGACTCAAAACATACAATACCTTATGATCGTGTCCGTACAATTAATAGACTTATCCGAACAATTTGTAGACTCATTTTTCAGTCTGATCATGTCATTAATGACGGTCAGTTGAGTTGTGTATATAGGATATTATAAACAAAGAAAACTCATCAGAGAGACCTACCAAAGTTCCCAAACAGTTAGATCTATTTTTCACACCATGGAAGTCCAATCTTCCTTGGCAATCATCATCTTCTTCTCACTCTCATTGCTTTTGCTTGCAAAGAACTATAAGCAAAAGGGTCTCAGAAAAATGCCACCAGGGCCATGGAAGCTACCTATCATAGGGAACCTGCATCAACTAGCAGTAGCAGGTACACTTCCTCATCGTGCTCTGGGAAAACTAGCACAAAAATATGGACCCTTGATGCACCTACAACTAGGTGAGATTTCTGCAGTGATTGTATCATCCCCCAACACAGCCAAGAAAATAATGAAAACACATGATCTTGCTTTTGCACAGAGGCCGAAATTTCTTGCTTCTGATATTATGGGCTATGGATCGGCAGACATAGCTTTTGCTCCATATGGTGATTACTGGAGACAGATGAGGAAATTATGTACATTGGAGCTTTTGAGTGCAAAGAAGGTTCAGTCATTCTTCCATATTAGAGAAGAAGAGGTGGCCAAACTCATAGAAACAATTCAGTCATCTGCAGGTGAACCAGTTGATATTTCTAGTAGATTTGGCTCTTCCATAAGTACCTTTGTTTCTAGAGCAACATTTGGTAAAATAACCGAAGATCATGAAGAATTTTTGTTGACTGTAAAGGAAGCAATAGAAGTTGCAGACGGCTTTGACCTTGCGGATGCGTTTCCTTCTCTCAAACCTATACATCACATAACCGGGTTGAAAGCCAAATTGGATAAGATGCATAACAAAAGTGACAAGATCTTAGAGAAGATCATGAAGGAAAATCAAGCTAAAGAAGGCACGGGAGAAGAAAAGAATGAAAATCTAGTTGAAGTTCTTTTAAGATTCCAACATAGAGGCAACCTTGAGACCCCAATTACGAACAACAATATCAAAGCTGTGATTTGGGTAAGTATTTCTGCCATATCATTTTCATCAGATTGTAAATTGGTTTAAATTCATACTCATGATTAATACAAGTATGTTAAAATATCAATGTTATGTTTTTGTCCTTGTCATGGCATTGAAATATATGTGAAACTATATTCAACTTTATGCAGGACATATTTTCTGCCGGGACGGATACTTCAACAAAAGTACTAGAGTGGGCTATGTCAGAAATGATGAGAAACCCAAGAGTAAGGGAGAAGGCACAAGATGAAATTAGAAAAAAGTTTAGTTTTAAGGAAACAATAGATGAGAACAACCTGGGCGAACTTAGGTATTTGAAGGCAGTGATAAGAGAAACCTTGAGGTTACACCCACCTCTTCCTTTGTTGCTTCCGAGAGAGTGCATAGAATCATGCAGGATTGCTGGTTATGATATACCCATTAAGACGAAAGTGATAGTGAACGCATGGGCAATAGGAAGAGATGCTGAGCACTGGCATGATGCGGAAAGCTTTGTACCAGAAAGGTTCCTTGATACATGTATCGATTTCAAAGGAACAGACTTTGAGTTTATCCCTTTTGGGGCAGGAAGGAGAATGTGTCCGGGACTCTCATTCGGTATAGCCAGTGTTGAGTTTGCTCTAGCTAAAATACTGTATCACTTCGACTGGGAACTCCCACCAGGAATGAAACCAGAGGAGATTGACATGGATGAAGCATTCGGAGCTGTGGTTGGAAGGAAAAACAACCTGCACTTGATTCCCATTCCTTACGATAATACTTTTAATCCGTGACGATAGTTCTATTTGTTAAGATATTATTTATTTTTAAATCATTCTCTTGCAAGGAAGATCCAAAAGAAAGTGTTATGTATTTGTATACCTTCTTTTAATTTGAAATTATCTAGAGAATAGTTTTTGGAACGATGATCAAGTTGAGATAGAGTCTAGATAGACTTGTCTCTATCCTGGCTTGATCATATCTTAATTAGGCTAAATCTTACTTAGTGTTAAAATGAACTTGGACTTAATCCAATTTGATTAAAAATGGATTGGCCCTAACTTAGACATTTCCACCTTTATTATGGATTGTACTAATTCGAATAAACTCATGCCTAAATTGATTTTGCTTTACCTGGATCTAAGTTGTCTAAATTCAATTTAGACTCAGATAAACTCAAATTATACTAACTAAATTGACTTAAATCCATACTAAATCAACTCAACTTGAATTCGAACTAATTCCGTATAATTAGGATATAGGTTACTCGGTTCAGCCTATACTAACTCAAAGGTTACTCGGTTCAGCCCATACTAACTCAATTTAACTTGGATTTAGGTCAACTTACTTAAGTCAATCTCAATCTAATATTTCATAAAAATAAAATTGTTTAACATGAATAGAAAAAAAAATTACAAAATGCAAAATTAAAAAAAAAAAACAAAAAAAACGTAAAATTTTGACCAAAGAATAACATTAATCAAAATCAATTATAAATAATTATCAATATTGACATTTTTTCTAATTTATAACAATTTTAATATTTAAATAATTCTTTAAATTAACAATAACTAAAATATTTTATCTAAACATTAAAATTAAAATTCACTAAATATGAGTAGTCTTATTCATGCAAAATATGTGAACATTAAAATAATTTGAAATAAGATCAATTCAAATTTAATATATTTGAATGTTGTAAAAATTGTAAAATCTCCTATAGTAAAAGTTTTAATTAAGGCAAAATTATATGTATTTATTTACTAGAAGAGAGGTATTTATAGTGATTTCTCCTGTATATCTCTGCTTTTGAAAAAACACAACTCTAAGTTGAAAAGATGAAGAAAACAGTTTTTTAAGTAATTTACTACAACATTTTAAAAATCATGATAAGAAACTATTTTATTAAAGGACCACTGTTCTGAAAAAATAAATACAAGAGGCAACTTTATTCAAATCAGAATAGAATAAATATAAAGCAATTGTAACTTGCACTTAGATGGTCACGTACGGCTTTTTACATCATGGGAGATCTTATTTATTTTTATAATAATAATAATAATAATAATAATAATATAGGATGTAATAGTATTAGTGTGGCAAGATATTTGTAGAATAAAGAAATTTGAAGAATTGGTTACATCACGTGTAGCTTTACCACAAAATAGGAAATCCTAAAAAACAAATATTGCTTCATTCGAATTTAAGGCGTACAATTTGTGCTACAACAACAGGCACTGTCACACGTCCTCTCATCAATCACGCGCACTAACACGTGTAATGAAGGAATAATTTATTGAGAACCTAGTAGACCCTAATAACAAAGCTGATGTGTAATTTTTTTCTATCTAAATGGGAGCAGATCAAAAGGGTCTATATACATTAAAAAATCTGTTCACTACCAAAATTGGACGACTCCAGTATGCAAAAATATTCACAAGGAGCTCGAGAGGAAACAATACGAAAAAGTTCAATTTCAACGCCTCACCAATTATGCAACTGAGAAGTAATGCTTTTTTCAACAGGATGATATTGGGTATGCATGTATCTCCTAGCTTTCACTGAACCTGGCTGCTCAAGCCACTTGTCATATAAGCCTTTAATAATGGGATTGTCAAATGGTGATGCTGCCAAAACCTATTGTATAAAGAAAAATAATGAATCCCGAAGTAAAATTCTGATTGCAGAAAAGTAAACAAAACAACAAACTCAACAAAGGCTACTCACAGAAAAGCTGCAAACAAAAAAAGGAAGATAAAAACCTAATGGCAAAGTGCCAAAAAAGGGCAAGAAGCAAATATGGTAGAGCAGAGATCACCAATACGGATACATAATTTTGTCCTACAAGAATCTATATGTTTAGGCTTTTGATGCTCCCACTAATGCAGATGCAGACAAACAATGAAGTGGCGAGTCAAGTTTTTTTTAATGAAAAGTGTGCACCTTAAAGTACTTGCTTGTATGAGATAATAGTACTTACATTTTCCATGTAAACTGATTCTAACAACTGACTCAGTTCTTTGGGAGACTGCCCTGAAACTGGTTTAATTTGACCTCCCCCATTTAAGCAACCTGATTCATGAACATTTTTTCAGTTCAATACTTACCAATTTTATGGGCCTCAAAAAAAAAAAGTATTCATAAAAAGTACTAACAAATAATAAAATTTCTGATAAAAGGAGAAAAGTATGGTACCTGAAGGGCATGCCATGATTTCTAGGAAATGATAATCACATTTCCCAGTTTTAAGTTTTCGTACAATGTTCTGTAGGTTCCGGAAACCATAACACAGAGCAAATTTCAACACTGTTTTTCCCTCAACCTGCACAGACAATATAAAGTAGAACAGTAAGCAAGAGTAGCCCTCTTGGTTTGGCAGGGTACTCTAATAGGATTGCAAACTCTCTAAAGGAAACAAAAATATCAAGATCTACTACTATTGCAGAAAGTGGGTAACTGTTTATACATATGGTTTATTGACACAGCAAAGCATCATAATCAAATAATCCTATTTTGAGCAAGAAATTTTGTAATCCAAAATATAAAAGAAACAATCCCAAATCAGAAAGCCTAATTTTGAATTTAAATTATTGACGAAACAATGGCCATAGGCACAATAAACCCCAAAAGAATATTCGACTAATACGTAACTTTTTCCCTAAAAGTAGTCATTTATGTCGGTTTGTTCCTTGAAGAGGTCCTATACTTGCTTGCAAAAGCACTGTTTGGGACCGCAAAAAGAGTATAGATGGGGGAGCAATGAGCAAATAAATGCAGCAATTTAGAAAAGTGCATCGTTTGAAACAATCAAAATAGAAGAATGAAGATATAAAAGGCGTGTATAGTACACCTTTTTATTTCCTCCGCACTTTTATTTCTTCACATAACTGTGAAGACCTGAAGATTGATTAGATGAAAAAGCTACAGATAATCAGTTATGTTTCTAACGTAATTTGTTATCCTTTCATCTCACAACAAAAGTATACGGATAACCGATTTTGTTTTATGCCACATACAGTGACATATATAATTTACTATATATTATTAATAAAAAATATTATTATTTTTCTCTTGTTTCCATTCTATTATCTTCAACCAACCACCTATTTTCCTTCGTGCCTTTTCTCACTTGCCCACTTCCTCTCCCTCTTTTTCTTTTCCCTCTACCAAACAAAGTATAAAAGTCCATATTACCAATTTCATCCCAAAGGAATAATTTTGCTGATGAAAATTTTCTTTCAAGGAACAAAGCAACATAAATTGACACAACATTATGAAAGAATGATGGCGGCAAGCAAAGACTGCTGCTGAAGGAATAATAATGGACTTGTTCATGAAAGAATGATGACTTTGAAGACTTAATGAGAGAATTTAAATAACACATCAAATGCCTCGGAAATTTATGTCATCAAGAAATAGCTCTAAGAAAATTACTAATAGTTCAATTAGTTATAATGCATATATATTCAACATTTTATAGCTAGATATTCGCATAAAATAGATAATGATAATATTCCTCACAAGCATAAAAATAATATTATAAACTTCACTATAACTTGCCTCCAGAGTTACTTCCTGAAAATCCGAATTCCTGATGTTTCTAAAGGTCAAAGAATCATCCATTTGTCTTCCAAAAAGTGTTTTAGCAGCATATCGGAAAATTGTTTCAGCATAACCTCCAGAGCTTCCACGGACCCCATAAAGGTATCCTTCTTCATTGATATTTGTTAGCCTGCAAGCACCGCACTACATCTGAACACCATTGTTTGACAAACACGTGAAATTAAATAATGGAAGCAAAAGTTAGTTTCATACATTTTGTCCAGAGGAGACTCTTCTAGGCTTCTCAAATCAACTTCTTTTGACTATAAGATTGAACCCCAAACAATCATTAGTATACATAGCATTAGTTAAAAGTGGAAAAAATGACAAGAAAAGTGTGAATGAATCAAAATTATAACCTGAATCAATTCCAAAACTTCTCCAGTAGTCAATACTGAATCTACCTCTGAAATCATATTAATTTCATTCTCATGCCCTTCAACACGGGACTCAGATTGGAAAACAAAGTCATCCCTAGCAGCTTCAAGCTTTTTATCATAACAAGGCATTACGGTGACATGGTAAACTTCTTCTGGCCTGCTAGAACAATTATTGAATTCTTTTACTGCGCATATAACTATCAAGAAATCATGCCAAATTATATTATATCACTAATGATTGAGGCATCATAATCATCAAAAAGATTAAGTGACATCCCTCAACTTCGAGGTAATATGTCATTCCATCTCAAATTATAATTTAGAGTGAATAAACAACCTGAGTCCTAATTCTTGGCAAACATAGTTCTTTATGATAACTCCAACTGTTTGCTGTGGACTCTTCACTGATGAAATGTAAGGAAGAACAAAGGATCCAAGTTGCTTTTCTGCATAGCATATCCAACCTGCACGTAGATATTCACATCAATAACCAGAACTTCTTATGCACATTGAAAGTAAATCTGGTCCCCAACCCAATATCTCTTACACAAAATGAAATGGTATAAAGCATCGCAATAGAAACAAGGGGCCAAGTTAGTGAGAAACACAAACCATAGTCAACAGAACCTCCTGAAATTCCAGCTTATATTCCCACTTCAAAAGTCTGAATATACAAAAATCATCTAACATTTTTTCAAATTTTATTCGCAAATTCTACTATCAATATGTCATATAACTCCCTACATATGTTTTTATTGATAACATAATATTATATAATTTTAAATAAGCATCACTTTGTTGTGTTCTTATAATTTTGGTTTTGCTGGGCATTCATGTCCCAAATTCATGTCCAGCATCCAAGTCTATTGCTTCACAGACACAATTTGCATACCCTATGATATTGATAAGCTCAACAATCTATACCTGGGCATGCTGATGTAATCATAGGTAGGCTTGATTTACTCCTTTCATCATCAACCAATTGATTCTGTCTATACCTTGTGACGAACTCCACACAAGATTCGACAAGGGTCAAATCTCTACTGCAGCTTGTATCAAAAATTGCCTTCACTCCCAAGGACTTAAAAAATCTTGTCAGTTTTCTGAAAGCCTGTAATACCAAGAGTTTGGTTGTCAGCCAGGAGCACAAGAAGTTGAATTTTTCCCCAAATTTGTTTAAAACCAGAACCTTACCAAAATCATTTTAAGAGCAAGGTTAAATATACTTTAAGGTTTTCCTCGCTCATGTGGACGCTCACTTTCCATCTTAATTTGATTTTTCCAAAATTTCCTCAAATAATGAAAACAAAAATGTGTAAATTTTGTTCACTGTACTTATTTTCAATGTTTTCTTTCATCCTAGGGAGACCATTAATCATTTTCACTCCATTTTAATGTAACCCAGAGTCCCACTTCTCCAAACAAACATGCAGGTACTGTGTGATTTTAAGCCCGAGAAAGTTGTGAAGGTCTGTTGACTAAATGTTCTAGATTTTGGAGGGATAAAAACCATCAAAGATACTTACAACGACCGAACAATTTCTTTTTCATTTTAAACGAACCCAAACCTATTTAACCCAAAAAAATATTAAGAGTAAAGCAATATCTAAAGTGTCACCTGAATTGGAGAAATGCCAAAATGAGCAGCAATAGAAGCCCTTGACTGAGGAGAAAGAGACACAATCACAGCCTTTCCTGAATTAATATTGTTCAGAAACTCATCCAAACTTTGCTTCTCCAGCATAACTGTCTCTGCCGATGTGACGCATCCACTGCATTACCAGACAGATAAATTATGATTCCAAATAAAGCTTGAATTTTGACATATCAACAACACCATAGACTTAAGAAACACAGGAAATATAGAATTTTTAATGAATCATATATGTGGTCACTTAGACACTAAAGCTTTAGGCAGACGAAATTAAGCACTTAGATATTCCTAAGTCCAAGACATGATAACAAGCCCTAAATAAAAAGACCACAGAACCTAGAAAATTTGAATTCGTCAATTAAATAAAGCGATTTTTCTTTTCAAGTGAAAAGTTTGTTAGCTGCTCAGGTTATAATATAGGCTGGGCAGATGTGTACCATGTAAATATTACAGAATTGCTAAAGGTTACTCATTTTCAAGTTTTTCATTTCTAGTAAATTTGTTACACCCTTTTTACAGAGGGGAAACTCATTAGATTCAGTCATAATGCATTAGTGAAGAAATTAGTAATATCGTTTCTGACTTTCTACGTTTACTATTATTTCTGACCATCAATGTTAACTATTCTAACTTTGCTTTGGGTCACCACAAGTATATTTCTCTTCAACATTCCCCTGAATCAATGATTCATAGGAACTCGAGGGTATTCTCTTTTCTCCGAATCCCTATAACATTGACCACAGAGTACCACTTTCACTCTGCCAATATCACTACACATTTGCTAACCACAGAAACTAGTAAAACAGCAAAAAATATCCGCTGAATTGTAAATTCGCCCCCGAAAGGTACCTGTTCAAGGCAAAAAAATAAATAGAAAGAGAGAGAAAGACTAGCCTGCATGCCAAACAATCCTTGAGCGAAATTTTAACAGGTTCAGACTTGACCTGCTTGTTAGCAAGTGATACCTACAGTGAATTTACAAGTCATCAAGGGTTTGGCAACTGCTTCGCAAGATATTTGAATCCAATACAGAGAAGGAAACGAAAATACCTCTGGTTTATCGTTCTTTTTCAATCCCTTGAGGGAAACAATACATGCCTGCGATGGAGCGATGAAATCGTTGAGATCTCCAATCCGAAGCGCTGCCGAAAATTTCTCCGACATTCTCGGACAACTTAATAGCTAACAGCAACAGTAGCACCCCGTGAGTTAATGAACAAAGAATGAATCAAAGGATTAGGTTAGGGTTTTGATTGGAAGGGTAGGAACCTAAGCCACAATCACAAATAAAAAAAAGTAGTGTTCGGTTCCCTCGTTGAGTCAAAAGGAACGCAGAGGAGGGAAAGGAGAGCGAGAGAAAGCAACAAAAAACAGAAAATGCAACTCTGTGAACAGTGATAGAGGCCAGCGTGGGAAAGGTGAATATATCTTCCACGGTGGGGAACTTTTCCAGACCGTTAGATTTAGTGCTAGAATTAAGGGCCCATATTGTTTTTCTTTTTTTTTTCTTTTCTTTTTCTCTTTCCGGATTTACCCTCTATCCAGGCTCGAGTTACTCGGACACTCATCGGTGGTGGAAAGATAGTTGCCGGAGTTCATAGATAAGACCGTGTATGGCGGTGATAAATAGTCGGTGCGGCGGCAAGGATTTTCAATTATCAACTGTTTCGTCTCAGCTTTTGTTTTGCTTGGTGTGGAATGGTTTCCGTGAGTTCTCTTGCGATCTTAGAAAATAGTATATACAAGAAAAGAAACGAATAATAGACATTTCATAAGAAAAAAAGAAAAAAACTCGATCGAAGTTGTCCTGTCTTTGGGTTATCTAATTGTGAGTCATAATAGAGGAGAAAAAGAAAAAAAAAGTGTAGCACCATGCATCGTCTTATTAAGATTTCTAGTGTAACGATTGACTTCATTATTAAGATTTCTAGTGTAACGATTGACTTCATGTTTGTCTAATTTTTACAAAGTAAAAAAGTTAAACACAACATAAATATGAAGATCCACAAGTTGATTTGGTGTTGTATTTCTGATCTCATGGACCTCCATTACAGTTTTATCTTTAAAATATATTTCTAATGAAAAGATAAATGAGTATTTAAATTAAGTTTGATATTGAGTATGGGATGTACATATCTCGCTATAATACTCATCCCCGTTTAAATTATTAAAATATTCACAATTAATTAAGAAATCATATATATATTTTCTATTTTTTATTTCTTTCAATTATTTGGTTTGTCATGAAACTCATTCGCATCTCCAATATATTTTTCATTTTATCATAACATTTATGTTATTATGTCAAAATGATGTATGTTAATTAATTAAAAAAAATTATGTCTTACATTTGAATATTTATTTTATTTTTATTTATTGTATATTTTTCTTTTACACGAGAATGCTTAATACTCTCAATTTAAGTGTTTAATAGTCTAAACCTTTCATTTACTAAGTAATATAAAAAAAATTCTTTACTTATTATTATTCATTTTTGTTTCATTTGAATAAATCTTTTGTTTTGCTAAAACAATTTTCATTCTTTTTCAACCATATAGTATATATGTTGATATTTGAAAAGTTTGCTTAGATATCTAAGATATTTTTTATCTTATCATACCCTTAATTATACATTTATTTATTTTTTTGTGCGATTTCTTCAATAGTCTCTCAAATTATTTTTAAGACACACATTTGTTAATCTTTTAATATTTTTATTTGTTGTTTATTTTCATCATGTTTAGAATATTATTTCGATATATACTATCTAATTATTTTTTATTTTCTAACTCATTATTAATCATACTGTAATTTTTTTACTATAATTGTATAAATAACTTTTATTTACTACAATATAAAAAATTAATGTAATTGTCATGAATATTTTTTTATCACCATCCAACCTATATTGGAGTTCAAAAGATACAAGATCTATGTCAAAATCTTATTATTATGTTTATTATTTGTTCCTTGAGTCATTTTGATCAAGTGGTGTATTATAACTTTGATTGGTGCATAAAAAAAAGATTTATTAGAATTTAAAAAATTTAAATAAACAAGCATTTAAAATATATTTTAATTTGAATATTTGTTTTCCTTTTATATTTTTTTTGAAAATATTTTTAAATTTTATCCACTGGATTTCATTAATGTTTGGAAATTTAATAAATGTTTCGGTTCTCATAAAATTTTATTTGGTATTCTAATCTAAAATGTAAATAATTATAATTTATTTAAAAATATTTGATATCAAAGAAACAACCATCCTCCTAATGTTGAATATTTGATAATATTATGTTTCCTTTACCGTAATTTTATTATTATTTTATAAAAATTAATTAAGATTGATAGTGAAGGAGTAAGAAAACGGATATGGGTACGAGATTATACCGTTACCCAGTGGGGATGGGGATGAGGACGAGACAAAAGTTTGATACCCGTTAAATTTAGGTATGGGGATGATGATGGATTTTTTCTACGAGGATGGGTATGGGATAACGAAACTCGTCCCCGCTCCGTCCCGTTGTCATCCCTAGTCTTAAGCGACGTAGGATTTGGATGTACTGAAATAATATTTAATTTAGTTTTTATTAAATTTCATATCTTTTCATTTAAATATTTTATAATTTTTTTTTCATTTAAATGTATTAAGTTATGTGTATCTTAATTGTCTCTAGTATTAATAGAAAATCATAAATAATTTTTAAAACTTTTATCAATAAGGATGTTCAATGATGATGATTGAGATCATCATATTCCCAAATAACTTCAATATCAACTATAATTTTAAATAAATTATTCTCATCACCATGATATCATCCAAAAAAATTAACTAAAAGTTACTTCTTATTTTACTTTCGACTCAATAATTTATATAGTTGGAAATCTAAGTTGAGTTAAGTCTTACTTTAGACAAAGAAGAGAGAGTGAAAAATATCATATAAGAAGGAAATCCATAAATCTACTGAATAAAAATATAAAAGTGAAACACTATATAAAAAACAACATTCATGAACTTATTATCTTAAAATTTTATATTATCATCTTAAAGTTTTATATTAAATTATCTTAAAATTTTATATTATTATCTTAAAGTTTGTTTTATATTAAATTATCTTAAAATTTTATATTATTATCTTAAAAGTTTTATATTAAAAGAGATGTGATAAGCTTATGTGATTTATCTTAGTCTCATCGATGTTTACATCTAGTTTTACTTTATATCTCTTTACGTATATTAATCTCTATATCATTTTATTTATTCATAGTACGTCGTATTTGACAAAGCGATAAAATGGGATACAATTTCTTCATCCAATTATCGAAGTCAATTATAAATTATAAAATTTTAAATACTTGATAAAAAGAAATTAATAGGAACTCCATGAGAAACGTATATCTTAATTAAGTAAAAAAAAAATATCAATAAACTTTAAAAGATGACAAATGAGAAAAGTATAGTAAAACTAAAGTACACAAGTTTATTAAATTCACACGTGGAGGATCATTCACCATTCCCTATCATAATGTTTCATCCATAACCAAGAGGCTTCGAAATTAGCATCGAGGAAGAAAGAGTGACAAGGGAAGTAGGTGGTTAAGTTGAAGAAAGCACGGTATTTATTTAGTTTTCAATAATACCTACCAACCTGAATGTTTGTTTTTGTTGGTGCCATACAAACGGAAGAGACTAAAAGCAGAAATACAAGAGAGGACCACCATGCTAATGCTAACCACTAAAGAACATCCTATCCCTTCTCCCATTTGGTTGCAGAATTTGCCATACATGTTGCACACTTTCATCCACTGAAGTTCTGCTTGCCCTGCCTTTCCAATCATGCCAGATTGCAGTGCCGCCGCCACTGCAGCCACTGTCACATAAGCCATCACCTGTATAAACATAAACAATAACAACCTTCAACGTTTCGATTCAGGTTATGTTAAGAACGATTTGATTCATTCTCATGTTAAAGAATCTAGAATTTAAGTATGAGTCTAAGTTTTACATTGATTAAAAATAAAAAAGTGAAACACTACATAAGTATAAAGATCCATAAAGCTATCGTTTGATTCAGGTCTTATTGATATTATATCTCTCCAGTAAAATCTCTCTACATACCGAAGGGCTCATAAATCTAACATGATATAAGTTGTTCTGTATTGGTTTTCATTCAATTATGAAAAATTGAATCGATTTGGATGAAACTGAAGCTAAACCAAACATGTTATTGGTGAGATAAGTTATTGTTGTGCAGTACTCTTGTTAAACTTCTCGACCATGATGTTTTTGAATGGTTCTTTAGGATCTAGAGTTGGTTTCTCTGACATTGATTTCCTTAAACTGTCCTTAAGAAAGATCTATATTTGTGACTGTCCCCACTCCCAAAAAAGAAATAGAAGAAAAGTCAAAGACGAGAGTTTTAGCATAATGATAACGCGTGGCCCTAGAAGTGCTTAGGCGATTTCAGACAATTTTAATTCTCAACAACTGCATATGAGATCCGAACGGGGATTAAATGTGAAAACATGATATGTGGTGGTGAGTGTCTCTCCTCTACTAGCATCGATCATGTACCGTTTTGTTTCCATGGGGTCCCGCAGTAGCAATTGTTCATGCTTCACGGCAAAAACTGAGGTAATTATGAATAGCCATACAAATTTGACTGCTTCACCCACGACTTCAACAAAAGTGACCCCACTCTCAAATTCTGACACTGGACGGGAATCTATGTAAGGAGTAAATACTTTGAACCGAATTAATTGTTGGCATGGTAGGTTGATCGGATGAATCCATCAACTCATTCAATTGTTTTTTGCCTGGTTAGTTTGATTTCGATTCACCATTTCATTTCATTCTCCAATCTGTTTCATCAAACAGTAGTTCAAGAACTTTGGATGAATTCCTTTTAAACAAAAAATATTACTACGACATGGGGTAGATTCGGCTTTGGGCAAATGCCATGTTTAGATAAAAAAAAGGGAACCCAAAAAGTACTGATTCTTTGGCTGTTGGCCATGGTCGAGTGCTGAGGATATACATACACACACTTAGCCTGTGTTTGAAGGAACATTTATGGATATGTTAGCTTTCACGCTGGAACTATACCTAACACACTTAAAAAAAAACATGAGAAAGTTAAAGCTATATGTACAGAGTTGGTTCTTGTTAAGATGGCAAAGTGAATGGATTTTCCTTATGAACTACTGCATAAAATCTGCAAAATCAAACATACTGCATGAAATTGATGCCGAATTGATGTTATGATGTGAAACTTAGATTAGTTTTTTCAGCCTAATGTAAAATCAATTTTGTCTCCAACAACTAAACATTTGAGTCTAGATTAGGATCACATTCACAATTGAGAGAAGAGAAAAACAATGGTCATGTTTATGGCAGCGAGAAGAGTGAAAATATAGGAACCTGATCACCAGAGAAAATGAGCCAAGCTAAGGGTTTGCTGAAGAGTACATGTCCTCTAACCATACTCACAACACAGCGCAATCCTTGGATTAAGGAGTACCCAACAGTTATTCCATTGGCAATTACCAAGAACCTGAAAAGTGTAGGCCATCAATATAAGAATTAGGAGAGAAGAAAAAGAAGTAAAAGAAGAAGAAGAAGAATGCAAAAGCTTACACCAAAGCCTTCATGTCTGTAAATTTAGCTTTCTTCTGAAAGGAGAAAAACTCTTTGACTTGGGAATCAGTGACCACAAGAACAATGGCAAGAACTCCTAGACCAAGGCTCACACCCCTTAGCACCATCTCTGCAATCCTCACCTTCCTATCCAACACTTTGAGTTTTGTTCCATGGTACACTGGAACAGTACCAGGACTAACACCCAAACCCAAATAACTCATTTTCCACTCTCAGATCAACACTCCAGTACAAGAAGAGAAACGGTAAGAAAAAACAAAATAGAAGAAATGAGAAAACAAAAGTGAACAGCGAAGAGGGTCTCCACTATTATTTATATATAACACAAAATTTGTTCTAATAAATTTCTAACGAGTGATGATGAAACCTAGTTGATAAGGCAATTGAAGAGTGCCTGCCAAGTGGTCAAAACCTAGAACTGAGAAGGCAGAGAAGAGAACACGTATTGAGAAAGGATACTCCACTCAACCATTAAACAAAAATGGGGTTATTAATTAAGAACACTGTTGTTATTTCTGGTTCTGCATTTAAGGACACTACTAAATAGCAAAAAAAATGTGGTTTTTAGAGCTTCTTCAAAAAAAAAAATTTCCAGAAATTAGTAGTGACAGTTTCTATAGTGTGTCTGACAAGGTAAAGCGTGCCTTAATTTCTGGTCATTTAAGGACCGTATGGTGCAGTTTTATGATGTCCGTGTCCGTTTTTTCTAAGTCTCAACAAACAAAGCTACAGTGAGTGAACATTGAATCATAAATAATTTGTGGACACCCCATATCTACTTAATACTTAGTAACAGTAAGAGATAGAGAATAAAAAAATGTAGTGGATGATATAACATGATGATAAAGAGATACATAAGAAAAAAATAATGACTATCATGTTGTGAGAATGTATCATTACTATTTTACTTGCAGCTATAATACTTTGAACACTTTTGACACTTCTTTCACCTAATTTCTCATTCATTTATTTATTTTTTTCCTCTCAACCAAATCAAGTGTGGAATAACAGTGAGTGCAAAAAATGTTGAAATGTGAAGAAGCAAAGCAATGATGAAAGATACATTAAGTTGTGGTGGGACATGTACTATGAGGTTGTGTTTGTGGTTGTGGTTGTGGCTTTTTTGTGTTCACAAGTTCACATCTCACCAAATTTTGTATACTATTGTTAAGTTCTCCAAATTCCAAATGTTATTCTGAAATGTTGTAAAGAGGATAAAATAAAAGCGTGTGTGAAGGATGACCCACTGCACTCAGTAGTAAAGCAACCACTTCATTCCACTAACCAAGCACATCACCACTCACACTCTTAAACTATTTCTCCAAAGTGGTTGGTGTGATTTAGGATTTTATTTAAGGAAATAAAATTTGTTGGCGACCATCTCACAATTTGTACATGAGTAAAATAGTTTTAACAAAAATTAAACTTTTATATTTTTTTAAAAACAAGAAAGTAAATAATGATGAGGAATAATATCAAATGTGTCAAAATATCAGTGTTCTTTATTTAAATTCTTATTCTATGCAAAATATAAGTTTTGCTACTATATTATATTGTTTTTTACGTAAGTATGTCCATCAGCATGATATAATCAATAGTATAGCCATTCTTCATGATAATATAATTATATATAGGGAATTTAAAGTGAAACCAGTTTCTTTTGCAAATGAAAGCAGAGCCAATTAGCAAAAATTTGACCATACCAATTTCTTCATTTGTTTTTGTAAAAATGGAAAAAAAAGTTCACCTCTCTGTCAGACCCAGCCCAAATAGCCCAACTTATGGTAAAGGAGTTAACTCGATGTAGTAAAGTGAAAAAAAAAAATTTATCATGTAGTAGCGCTATTTTATCATGGGACACAAATTTTTAATAATTTAATTTTATTAGAAAGAGGAATATGAAAATTGAAAATTACAATTAGTATTCGGAAATTTGGCATAACTTTATGCAGTAATTCCCCATAATATATACAATTGTTTGGATATTGTCTAGTGTCCAGTTTATTATAAATAATTTTTTATTTCACAAAAAGTATAGTTTGTACTAGACATGAGGCTCACACGGACCGACTCACTCACGAGTTGGATTGAAAATGAGTGATTCCAACCCGGTTCACTTTATGGTGATCAAGAAATTTTGCAATATGGTTCAACCCACCACGGGTTGGTGAGTTAAGTGGGTTGGCTCACCAACCCACATAAAAAAATTATTTATGTATTTATTTTTAAGTATTCAAATATTTAAATAATTTTTTAAACAATCCATGAGATGACAATCACAATAAAATCAAGAATCAATGTTTTCATCATGCTCACCACCAATATATGATGAATTATTTTCAAGAAAATGTCCATATAGTCCAAGAAAATATGACTAATATTACACATTTTCTATCATGTTATTCAATAAAATATTTAAACTATTCAAATATTATTGAGCAACCTGTTTAACCCGTAAGTTAAGTAAGTTGGGTTGAGTTCAACATACTTTTAAAAAAGTTAAATTTTTCTCGATCCAACTCAGCTCAAACCTGTGGTGAGCCGGATTGACTCACGGGTTAAAACCTATTTTGACATCTCTAGTTTGTACAGGTTAAAAGTTGTTTTTATTATCATAAATAATTACAAAAAATGTCATATTATTATTTAAATGGTTATACAAAGTTAATAAAAACTAACATATATCATCATTTCTCCAATCCAAACACATCCTAAATGTTTGGAGTATATTAAGAGAAAAGGAAAAATGCAATCTAACTACTTAGACTACCTTTAATTTAACCAATAGTTTTACTAATTCCAACTTATAAAATCTAAATGCATAAATGAAGAAGAAAATTTATTATTTTAGTTAAAATTTTCAATTTTAATCAAAACATACATTTAAATCAAGAATTATCTGAAATAAGATGGGTGTGGAGTCCAGGAAAAAAAAACAGAACAAAGAATTCTACTTGATCCATGTCATTGTTTGAGCTTCACATCAAGCCATGGAAAAATAAGAATGTAACAGAAGCATACAGACTCCATTACTCCCAACAAAGTTTAACTGCAAAATATGGTCTTCAGACATCATTCAAGGAAGCAATTCATACTTGCATGAGCCATGACCTGCCATTGGGCAAACACAAGATATATCACTATTGAGGTTTAATTAATGTTTCAGTGATTGTTAATGTTCAAGGATAAAACAATGAAACAAGTGCAAAACTAAGCAATTTGACATTATATCTAAAGAGAAGTTGTGTTATGAGAGATTATTTAGAGATGTTACTTGGGTCAAGATCAGTGGTGATTGCAGCAGAATTGAAATAGCAAGAACCTCCTTTGTGCTTGAACCTCTGATAGTAACTGTTGAAGACATAGGAGGCATGGTTCTTCAAGGTATTTGGAAGGTAACAGGGTTGGTTCACTTTTATCTTGCTGCAATCTGCTCCACCATTTTCACAAGCCCAATCAATGGCCCTTTGTAACTCCTCATCTGGGGTCTGTTCATCTGCTATGCACCATTCCTCAAACTGTCCTGAGAATTTTTCCAATAACTCAGAATTTTAAAGAGTGAATTTTAAGTCTAACTCAACATTACAAAATCGACTTGTACGATGAGATTTGCATTTAGTTATACATCGTAGTAACACAAAATTGAATGAACTTAGGTGAAGTAAGGTAATGCTGATTTTACCATATGCTTGAAAAGATAGAGTCAAAAACAGCATAGCTATTGAAATTTTGAGCATTGGAGAATTCATTGTTTCTCAGCAGCTTCTCTTATCTATGTGCTTGAACAATGTTTCATTTCATGTAATGGCTGAAAAATATTCCTATTTGCTACTCTCTTTATAAAGTTTCATAGAGTTTATCTTTCTTGAATAACCGACACACCCAGGAATGGTCCTACTTCCATTCCTTGATTGTCAAGGTAACTCGAAACTTTTCTTTTCTTTAGAAAGTCTCAATCACTTTGATTTTGTCCTATGGAATTTTCCTTTCCTTTTATCCAGGTGTTAGACATGGACATTCCAAATATGGTATTTGAATCACTTAAAATACCCATAACTTGCTGAATAAAAGATTAGAAAATTGCAGATGCAACAGAAAGTAAATTGAGATAACCTTCAAAAAAATAATTCTGTGGCTTAGGATAAAAAAAATTATCTTATGCAATTGTAGTTTTGGTTAAGATAGCAAGAACAAAGAGTTCAGTAGGTCTATTCCATGCATATATTTTTTTTTTTCAATGAGGAATCTAGATGACCAATTTTCCAAGCAAGCTTATCAGATTCAGAACATAAAGCAGAAGTCATGATACCTAAAGGGATAGCAAATAAAGAAGTTATTTCTTTTCATTTGGTTATGCCTTCAAAGAGTGACCAAAAACAGGAGTTCTTACAAAATCACACCAAAAATTATTGACAAATGTTTGCTCCAATTATTGGATCAATGCCATGGGAATCAATGGGATAATACGAAATAATACTAATTAAATGTGAAGAAAGAATTGAGAATTTAAAACATGTCACGTTTTTCTAAATATTTTTTTAAATAATTACCTTTTAAAAGCCCAAAACTTTAACTTCTTCCTTTTTTTCAATAGAAAAAAATTTTGGAAAATGTCATTGATACCAGAATTTATAGTTTTTTTTTTCTAGTGCAAATATAAGTTTTTCTTTTTTAATTGTGAGACGGGTAGTTGAATTATGATGTTAATGTTACTTATTTAAATTAAATTAGGTTATAAATAAAATAATCAAATTTAAAATAAATTAATCTTTTGTCATGGGTATTAAGGTTGTTTTAACGAAATATTTTTAGAACTCTCATTTTTTAACTTCAAAAGAATTTATTTTATAAAATTAAAGTATCATTTAACAAGAATTCATACTAGACCCAATTTTTAGTAATTAATACAGTTTGGTTATATTACCATTTTCTCCACCTAAATCTTTATTGTTCCATGTGAGAAAGGATTTTCTCAATTTATTCATACCTTTTTGGAACCTTTCATGCTTATCACGGCAAACCCATTTATGTTTCTCAGTGAATTCGTGAACTTCGTCAAAATTAAAAATTTTGATTAATTTTTTCGTCGTTTCTTTTCTCAACCATCTTTTTCTAAAGAAAAAAAATGTTTTTTTCATTACTTATTCTTTTTGCGGTTTGAATTTCTTCCAAATTTTCTGGACCAGATTCTGCATTTTTTGCAGCAAATTCTGGCACAGTCAATCCTAGCTCGATAGTACAAATAACCAGAAAAGACAATTTGGATTGGTTCAAATCTGTTGTTATAATCTCTGGTTGGTTTCATGAAAACCGTTTACTTATTCAGAGTGATGTGTTTCTGTCTGTATTTATTATACTTATTTAACCTGTTATATTTTTGTTCAAGTTCATAATAATCAGCGACTGATTTCCCCGTTTGGGCCATGCCTTGTCCATGATCATGTAGCCCTAGGGCAAAAAATTCCCAGTTTCCCACTTTCCAATATAACATCTTTTGCTATTATACTGATTCCCTGTTAAAAAGAATGCTACTGTTTACTAAGCAGATTCATAGCATGTTAATGGCTGATGCTACATTAAAATACACAAATAATCATAGACCAAATCAAAGAAACTATAACCAACCAAAGACTCAAAAAAATTCCAAAGACAGTTCACGTTATTTCAAACCTAATTGTTGAACCTACTAGCTACAATATTACTTATTAGACAAGTATATCTATATATATATGTTAATGTTACAGGTGAAGAGAGGTATCAACACCAGAGTCAGAGCCCGAATCCCAATCATAGAGGTTCTTACATGAAGGCTGAAGGGACTGTGTATGTGTAGAATCCATGGAGACTGGGTTCTCAATAGTGCTTTTGTTGTACTCTACCATGCACTGTGAAGATGGCCATAGAGAAAGTGACCCTGACGGGTTCATCAGTTCAGGGTGGAAAAACTGTCTCGTGGTGGGGTTGGAATTGAAGTGTTTAGGCTCTACAGTGAACATTTTCAGCAACTCTCTCTTCTTCCTCATTTCTTTCACTTTCTGCAACTGTCTGAATCTCTCTTGTAGCAGAACAATGGAGGAGCGAACTGCACTGGGTTCATGGATCTTCCTTCTCATTATGAGTTGCTACGTTAGTATCTTGTGGTTGTGGCTTCAGAAAGCAGATAGAAAGTGACAAGGAATGAATTGCTTTTGGTGTGCTATTTATAGAGGGAAGGCATGGTTAGGATTTTCTAGCACAATAAATTCTTAATGATTATAAAAGAAATGAGAATCGGCAACTGAGCTGAAAAATCCAAAAAGAAGATGTTGATTGACCAATATAACCGATTTCGTAACAAGTGAATGTGGCTATGTGGGGTATTGCATAAGCATATCTTTTTTCTTTTTTTTCTTACAAAGAGACAAGAGCATTGGTAAATCAGAAAATGACTCGCTGAATAGTCCAAGAGAAAGGTGAAAGTAGCATGTGGAAGAGAGTGTTTGGAAGAATAATAGGTCGATTGTGTTTTGAGGCTAGTGGAGTCTTTTTGGTATATCATATACTTTATTTCTTTCATTCTAATGCTCTAGTAACCTTTTTCTTTTGTTGGGAGAAGGAGAAGTTGAAGGATTGGGCAAAAGGGACAAAAGCTAAAAGCTAGAAGGGAGGAATGATCTTTGATATTTGATCTTTTCTGTTCATCAGATCATGCTTTGATCAAACAATTGTGTATGAAAAGGACAAACATACCAACATTCTTCTCTCTCCATCTCTATGCAACTTCTTTGTCTTCTAGTGTTTGGATGCGAATGGCATGCACAAATGAAAGCTGCAGATACCACTAATGGTAGGATTTGTGATTCTTTTATGCAGCATAACCCTCTGTCGTTTCATCTTAGTTCTTGAAGTTTGAAACATGTGTTGGCTAATTGAGATTATATTAGACTCAAATATATCCTATAATGATAACCATGAGTAGTTTTGGAGAAAGGAATCACGCCAAATTAGCAACAAACAAGGATAAAAGATAGTATGAGTCAATGTAGGTTCTGTCTATAATGATAACCATGAGTAGTGGTAAGTTTCTTGCTATAACTAGTGCAACGCAGTGGCCCCTGGTGAATAAAGTAAAAGGTACTTGAATTTGAGTTTGAATAGTGGGAATGTAACAGCTTCAGTTGAGATTAAATGACTTCAAGTTTGTCAGAAAGAAAAATGTGACGTTTTTGACTAAAGCATGCTACAGTTGCAGTCAAGCAACCAGCTTTTTAGAGTTTCCACATGTCATGGTGTCAATCATTTGATTTGAGCACATTGTTGGTGAGAGTATGATTGGAATGTGTCTATTCATAAGCTCTGTTCACTGTTCTGAATTCAAAGATTATTTGTATAGTCAGGTATGTGCATATGTGACTACTCTGAAATCATAACTTTAACAAGTGTTGTTATTCTCTGCTACTCTCTTTTCTTATTTAACATCAATTTTTGCCTATCAAACTTGCTTTTTGTGAACATTATAACTTTAACCCTCATCTAATTTCATACAAGTTAACGCGTAAAGTTAAAATTTGTATTCATTTATATATCATAAAATTATCTGGTTGAAATAAAAATTTTAACACATTCTCCTCATGTAAAATATATCATCTTAAAATCTTAAATATAAAATTAAATATTAACAGGTAATTTAATAATAGATAATAAGATAGGCCCAACATGCATCAAATCTTCTTATAGTATGTGATAGGTCCAACAAATAGTCTTCCTAATGTTGTTTTCATTTGAGGGAAAGTGACAAAGCAAAGATTGATTGTGAAGGTTTTTTTGTGTTAGTTTGATAGGTTTTAAGAGAAAGGCACATTGGTGATTTACGGGATGCAGGACAATTGTAATCTCAGCACTTTTGCGTTGATTTGAGTGGATTCAGCTGCTGCATGACAATTTTACTCTCTCTTCTCTTTCACGTGTATTGCATGGCTTGAGAGATTCAATCCCATTTGTTGAGGGATTCGATCTTGGATTAGATCTCGGATAAGGGATTTGATCCCCATATGCATGGAACGGATCTCTTGGATAGCTTGGTTCTGAAAACTGTTTTATTTTTTTCAATTTTAGTGGTTAGAAACAATTATAAAAATAAATTTACTCATACAAATATCAATTTAAATTACTTATTAAATTAAGGGAAAAATGGTAATCTCACAAATAATTATATTAAAACATATTTTTAATCAATCACATCAATTAATTCTCTTACAAACTTTTACAAAATTTACTTTTAAATTTACTCATAATCACTTCTAAATTTTTTAAAAAAAACAACATATAATTGACTCTTAAATCCATCCACTCACTATCTGTCAAATATTCTCCCTCAAGTGAACACAATGTAAGACAACTTCTAACTTATAGTTTTGATATCATGTTAAGGGGAACTTTTAAACTAACTCAATATCACAAAATCAACTTATAAAATAAGACTTGTACCCTCTTATATTTTATAAAATCATTATATTTATGTATGAGATCTCCAATAAATACTCGGAGTGCAGTCTAATGAGACACATTTTGCACTTATTAGACTAAAACAAATAAACTCAATTTAGATTGTGTTAAAAAAAATCCAACTCACTTAGAACCTAATCCACTAGATTAAAGGGGATGTGAGATGGGTTAGACCGGTGACCATCCACTGTAACAAAAAGAAGTTATTACGTTACTCCTCCCTAACCTTGTGGACTTGTAATTCATTAAGGAAATAACTAAGAAATTAAATCAAATTAAATCAATTTGTTTTAGATTTATCAGCTTAAGAATTTAATCATGTTGATGTATAAAGATAACGAGGATATTATGAAAATATTTCATATTTAGAATTGTGATTAGGATATTTGTTTAAATAGTTATGGAATACCTATTTTTGAATATATATATATATATATATATATATATATATATATATATATATATATTTTTATTTTTTTTTTTTTTATATATTTATTTATTTTATATATATATTTTATATATTTTTTATATATATATATATGTTTTTATTTAT
>Ga0099822_1001693_pt1 | contig 26337 bp, 8 predicted proteins | sample CowpeawhiteBW_FD_76839 | JGI IMG/M metagenome (GOLD analysis project Ga0099822, IMG submission 76839) | Root nodule microbial communities of legume samples collected from California USA - Cow pea white BW | ecosystem: Host-associated > Plants > Roots > Nodule | place: USA: California | collected... | reverse complement strand
GCTATATAAATAGAAAACAATCTTAGTTATTTATTATATATATATATATATATATATATATATATATATATATATATATATATATATATATATATGTATATATATAAAACGATCTCTAACTCTACCAACAAGTGGAATATATAGATCTCTCTGTGATTTTGGTTGACTTGGCCTGACTTGCCTTGCCTTGAGACGAAATTGAGTTTGCTTGACTTGGTTTCGTGCTCACGTGGCTCGACCTTGGGCCATGATGACTTGACATAACCCTTCAACCCTGTCTAACTCGGCTCGACTTTGGACTGGGTTGACTTGTCCTTACCTTAAGTCGAGGCTGCCTCATCTTGACCTTTAGTCAAGATCAACTCATCTCGACCTCCAACCCAAGTTGAGTCGACTTGATCCTAGGTCCAAGATGACATAGTTCAACCTTCAGCTTGGGTTAGCTAAGCTCGAACTTTGACTTGACCTGAGTCGACTGAATTCGGTGGAAAGGCCTAAGTTAACTCGATTATTTTGTTCGGGCTGACTCGTCTGAATTCTTCACCCTAGTAGAATCGAATCAATCTTTGATCAATGATTACTATGCTAGACCTTTGATTGGGGCCGACTCAGCTCGACCTTCAATATAGGTCGACTCATATTTACCTATGCTTTTGGTCAACGTGTCTTGATCTTTGACCTGGACCGATTCGTCTCAACCTTCAGCTCGACCTTTGGCTTGAACCGACACATCTTCGACCCTAGCTGACTCTACTCAATTTTTGGCTCGAGCTACTCAACTCCATTCTTTTTACCAAGCTGACCCGGCTTAATTCTTCAACCTAGGTTGATTCGACTTAATGCTTGGGCTCATGATGACTTGACTCTACTCTTTGGCTTAGGTCGACTCCCCACAACCTTTGGCCTATGTTGACTCATCTCGAGCTTTGGCTTGGGTTGACTCCCTTCGACTTTCGATTAAGGCTAAGTCAGATAAACTTTTGACTTGAAGTGACTCGCCTCAACCTTTGGTTTGAACCAACTTGTCTCTATCTTCTGCTTGGGATGAATTGACTTAACCCTTTAGCATAGGCCATCTTAGCAGCTTAGGTCGACTAATTTTAATCATTGGTCTAGGTAGACTCTGCTCTACCTAGCTTTATTTGGCTCGACCTTCATCTTGGGTATATTCAGCTCAACCTTCTTGGTCCAGGTCGACCCTCTTCAACCTTGGACCTTCCTTGGCTGACTCTGTTCGACCTTGAACCTTGACCAACTTGACTCAACCTGATCCTCAATCTTCTTGACTCGACTTACACACCCCTTGATTTTAAATTTTCAAAATCCAAAAATATCCGATCAATCCAAATTAAATTCAGTGGATTGGAATTAAAAACCAAAAATGTAGATTTAAATTTGAGATAAATCAATTTAAATAAACTTAACATCATATAATTTTAGATTATTATAAATTAAGTTTCTTAATTTAAATTTTTTGTCGATCCTTAATCAAAACCTCTTATACAAGTAGTTCGATGAAGAAAAATCTTTTTTATTGAAGTATGAGATTTTTAATTTCCAGCTTTGATACAAAATCACAACTGAAAATATTAGTTTACCCCAAAAAAATTGGCCGACCTGTTGGTAGAAGGAGAGCTATGCATAGTTGAAAAGAAAAATATAAATAAATACAAAATGTACAAATTCGAAATTAAATTTAACATGTACATGTGGTTGACTTCAACATAGCAAAGCTCAAGCCAGGTTGTCACAAAAAACCTCAATGTCTGCTTAGTTCTGCACCAAGTATAGCACCTGCTGGCTATAGACAACAAACATAAAAGCAGCAACATCTAGGGCCATATCAACCAGCACGTTGGCACGTCAACCTTAAAACCAAGAAAGTGCCTACCACGTCTTCAGCATCCCCCTACCATAAATGCATGCACCACTCTCTCAAATTAATGCAGCAAACACACTTAACCAACTCAATCTGGCATTGCAAACTGGTGAAACATGAGGCTCCACTACTTCACCCTTTTTCTTCTCTTGGTCCCTTTGAAGTTGAGCAGCATTTATGGTATCTCTCCACAAGCAACTGCACCCAATAAATCATTCAAGTCCTTACCCCCTGAGGCCTTTCTCTCCATTGATCACTATCACACAACATGTCCTCATGCTGAGGGTATCATCTCACAGAAGGTTGCTTCTTGGGTTAAGCACGACCCCACTTTGGCCCCTGCCATCATACGCCTTCATTTCCATGACTGTGCTGTTAGAGTAATTCATCACATAACCCAACATCTCTTTAAATTTTCCATCTTCTGTTTCCATGTTACATTATTTTTCTTTCTTGAAATAGGGTGCACTAGAATTGGCCAAGTGTTCTTGGTTTATGCTTGCATCACTTTTAACTCTATACGTGCCATTTGATACATAGTGAGGGAGGGCCCAGTTGCAAAAGAAAAGGTTTCGGTGTTTATTTGGTGTTAAATATTCTTATTTAATTTGGATTTTACTTTGTTGTCAAACATCTTTAAACTAATGAGTAAAACAACAACCAAATCATTACAAAAATAATTGTTTTTATGGAGATTACATTTGATGTTTCCAGAGTTTTAACCCCACTAATAAATTTATCAGGAGTTTGCAATAATATATTGCCTTTTTCTCTTAAAATTTAGTTTAAAAGGAAGATTCTAATAAAGGTAACACGTTTAGAGTTTAATTTTGATGAAGGGAATTTCATAGATTTTTTTTTTTAATGCAAACCAGTTAAAAATAATTTTAAATACCTTTTAGTGGGATTTTTTAAAACGCTTTAAAGTAATTAAATCTGAGCTTGTTCATTAGTACTTAAAACACTACAAATTTGCAGTATATGATATGTTACTGGACCATTTTTATAAGATGTTGGTAATAATACTGTGATGTGGTTGGGAATAGAACTTACTTCTGGTTTGAAAACTGGAACACGTGGTCCCATCATTTTCTGAATGATGATAAACCTTACTTGAAATACATACAATAAATGACCGGACCATGATGCTATGCTACCACTTGCACTTTTATTTCTCCAAACTCACTTTTTCCTCCACATTTCTACCCAGTTTTGCAGCCATAATTTTACTTCAGTAAAATAATCATTTTTATTATCAAAAATCAAATAACTTACATGAAGTAATATTACGTATACACATTTAAGTAGATGATAGCTTCTACAACATTTAGTTTCAGATTGTAACAAAAATCATAGTATTTTTGACTCAATGATTCTGGTTGGATATTGATGCGCATGAATTGATGAAATTATATTAGGGATGTGATGGATCAATTTTGCTCAACCATCAAGGGAGTGAGAGGAGTGCTTTGGAGAGCAAAACCCTAAGAGGGTTCGAATTGATTGATGATATAAAGGCTGAGTTGGAGAGGATGTGTCCAAAAAAGGTGTCTTGTGCTGATATTCTCACTGCTGCTGCAAGAGATGCCACTCTTTTGGTTGGAGGACCATTCTGGGAAGTCCCATTTGGGCGCAAAGATGGCAAGATTTCCTTAGCCACAGAAGCCAATTTGGTTCCCCATGGCCATGAAAACATCACAGCTCTTATTGCATTCTTCCAAGAAAAAGGGTTGGACATTCTTGACTTGGTCACACTCTCAGGTTCACACACAATTGGGAGGAGCACTTGCTCTTCTGTTATGGACAGGATCTACAATTTCAATGGGACTCAAAAGCCTGACCCTTCACTCAATGTGTATTTCTTGAAGTTGTTGAGGAAGAGGTGTAAATCAGAGTTGGATTTGGTGCACCTTGATGTCATAACTCCTAGGACTTTTGACACAATCTATTATACAAACCTTATGAGGAAGGTGGGGTTGTTGTCAACAGATCAGTCTCTGTTTTCAGATGCAAGAACAGCACCTTTTGTTGAAGCATTTGCAACACAACCATTCCTTTTCACTAGCCAGTTTTCAGTGTCAATGGTGAAACTTGGGAATGTTCAAGTTTTGACTAGGCCTAATGAAGGTGAAATCAGGGTTAATTGCAATCGTGTCAATACTGTCTAACTGCTGTCCTACTTAATATGTGGTTGATTTCATTGTTCCAAATTTAAATTTGGAATGTCAATAAAAGACAATATAGCTATACAGCTCTCCACTGCTATGTTGTATGAGAAATTACACCTTGTTAATTATGTGACTAAAATGTATTGATAAATTTTTAATAAAATACAACTACAATCTTAGTATATTTTACAAAGTTGTTGGTGGTAAAGTATACTTATCTAAAAGCATAGCAATTATATTCTCTTAGATTATATTTAAATATTTTAAAGAACTTACAAAACGTAGCCTAATTTCTAATGTTAATAATTGATAATTGTTATATAAGAAAAAATGTTCATGTAAAGGTTTAATTTATTTTGTCTAACTATTTTTAAGGTATATTTAATATTATCTCGGTATTAAGACATGTTTTGTTGATTTCTCACTAAAAATGGTATTCAGAAGTTTATGTTAAACATCATATTATGTTCATATCTCAACTAGATTAACACATCAAAATACATTAATAATTTGTCATCACATAAATTTTATATTAAAATAAAGTAAATAAAGAATACAAAACATGGAGGACAGCAAAAAACTCATGATATAATAATACAAAAAGCAAAAAAAAACAAAAACAAAAACTTACACTTCACGAAACATAGCCATACGGTAACTATTGTAAAAAAAAAAATCAAACTAATAATTGTAGGCATGAGATTATAACACTAATTTTGCTCTACATTCTTCGCACCCAAATTTACCAACTTGTTTGCACAATGAGTTCTTTCACAAAAAAATATATGAAACTTTAAATTGAATTTTGCTAGAAATAAGTAAACATCAATGTAAAGCTTGACAAACTAAAGAGAAGTCATATTCCAGCCTTGGACTCCTAAAGCCCACAATCCAAGCATGTTCCAACACATAAATGACTTGATACGATCCTTTCCAACAAAAAGTGAGATCGTTTGTGAATTTGAATCTTCCAAAGGCACAATGAAAATAAATCAGAGAAGAATGCAAAATTAGACAAAGATGGAAGATGCTACAATCTAGCAGATTGATAAGTCAAGTAAAGATTTGCCACAAAGATGTTAATCTTTGATAAGAACTAGATGCTTAAGCTAAGAATAAAGAGAATCCTCTCTTTAATGAAATAAAATTCAATATATGACTAAAAATGTCTACATCAGTTTTTGGTACCTCTATATATAGGCACATAAGTTTAAGAAAACTTGGGAACCCTGTAAGAAGGCCCGAGCCCAAAAACATAAAAACAAAAACCAATTTATAAAAGAAAGCCAAAATATAGAAACATAGAAATATAACTAATTTCTAAAAGAAAAACCAAAGTCCAAAAACATAAACAAATTTTCCTAAAAACTATCCTTCAAATGTGCTCTAAGTCATGATCTTCATATCCTTTGAATTTCCAGTTGCTTGTAGCATAAGTAGCCTTGAATAGATTTAATATTCCAATCTCTTTCTCCTTGTTCATGTCATAGGTCCTTTGAATTGTAAAGGTTCATCTTCAAGTTCTTCTTGTATGGAATCTAGGGATAGTCATTTATCATTTCCTCCTTCTTGAAGAGAATTTGTTCTCAAGTTCGTACCACTTGAAGTTTAAGAGATAGTCCTCTATCATACCCTCCTTATTAAAGAGAATTTTTCCTTAAAATCATATCACTTGAAGATTCCTTATCATTCTCACCTATTTGGAGAGAATTCGACCTAAGTTCTAGAAGGTCCTACACACAAAACACAAACTTAAATCAAAGACACAAATCTAAAATAATAAAAAATATATATATAAATTCTACTAAAATGAGATTTGGATCCTGGAACAAGCCAATCTCTAATTATCAAAGATTTTGGAGGTCTACCTCCTAGGTCAAATACCCACCTGCACAAAGCATCAAAGAATTTTAAATTAAAGATGTAATGCTCCAAAAGAAAAGCAAAGGAATATTGCATAAACAAACAACCAAACTATAGGTATGACTTTGATCACCCATAGGCTTGTTAGGAATGGGTAAAAGAGCTAAGTCATGAGCATATATTTCAAAGCTTGTGCCCTCCTTTTTTATCATCATTTCTTCTTCCCATTGTTGATCTTATTGTTTCTTGATGAACAAGTATTCCCTAAGTATCCTTTCCTCTTTCCATTGTTGATGTCATTTCTCTTTGATGAATAATTCTTCCCTAGGCAATAAAATAATAAGAGGAAAGTTAGTACCTTTTTTCATTGACAATTCATAATGCGTTGTTCTTTCTTTCTCCTTTTCTCTCTTTTCTTCCTCTTCTCTTTTTCTGGTCTCTTCTTTCTTTTCTTTTTCTCGCTCTTCTTTCTCTTTTCTCTCTCCTTCTTCTTTCCCTTTTCTCTCTCTCTCTCTCTCTCTCTCTTCTTTCTTTTCTTTTTCTCTCTTTTCTTTCTTGTCTCTTTCTCGCTTTTCCTTCTCTTCTTTTTCTCTCTTTGCCTTTGCTTCACTTTTTATAAGTTTTTCCTTCTCATGTGCACTTTTTAGCTTCCGCTCTTGCCTTTATTTCAATACATCTAACTTTTGCATTGTCCTTTCTTCCTCCTCTTTCAAGTATAAAATGTAGTTCTTCAAGTGTTCATTAGTCATGGGACTTACATCCCTATTAGGACATTGATGAGTTTCATGCACATAGCCTTCACATTTGGGACATCTTAGTGTACTTGTCTTTGACAATGATTTTTTTTTCAGGATTGTGCTTCCTCTTAATACTAGCAATCTTATCATTCAACTTTGTAATTTTGGATTCCAAGGCATTGACATCCTCCACCAAGACCTCACAAACACTAGGTGTATCTCTAAGTGTTACTCTCTTGGTACTTTCAAGTCCTCTAACCAAATGATCATGGTTATAAGTAGGATAATTTAAACCATATGTTAAACCCCAAATAAAATTGTAGCAAAATTTTGGGTTGAACTCCTTTTTTCTCTTGGGTCCTTACTTTCCTTTCATTTTTCTTTTCTTTCAATATATATTTGTTTCCTTTTGACTTTGATCCATTATTTTTTCTTTTCTTTTCAATTTGGCAGTTCAACACAAACAAATAAACTAAACAAATTGTCTTTCAAATCCCCCAAATTCTTATAAATCAATGTAATTGTACTTACAAACAATTATTTGGGACTACAATTAAAAAAAAAAAAACACAAAAATAATTTTCACAAATCAAATGTAGAAATACACAATTTAAACGAAGAATACAAATGAAAAAAATATGACAAATGAAACAAAAAAAAATTCAAGAAGAAACACATAACAGACAAACATTCAAAAATTTTAATAAGATAGAAGAGGAAATTCAAACCAGAACCTTGCTCTAGATACCAGATGATACGATACTATCCAGGAAAGAGTACGATCGTTTCTAAATTTGAATCTTCTAAAGGCACGATGAGAATAAATCAAAGAAGAATGCGAAATAAGACAGAGATATAGAGGATGTCACAATCTAGCAGATTGATAAGTCAAGTGAAGATTCACCACAAACATATAAATCTTTGATAAGAACCGATAAAAGAGACACCACAATCAATAAGATTGATAACTCAAGTATGATTTGCCACAAAGATGTTAATCTTTGATAAGAATCTGAGGCCTTTTCCAAGAACAAAGAGAATCCTCTCTTTAATAAAATAAAATTCTTGTATGGAATCTTGGGATAGTCCTCTATCATTTCCTCATTCTTGAAGAGAATTTGTCTTCAAATTCGCACCACTTGAAGTTTTAGAGATTGTCCTCTATCATACCATCCTTCATAAAGATAATTTGTGCTCAAATTAGTCTCACTTGAAGATTCCTTATCATGACCTCCATACAAATAACTCTCGGATAGAGGACACACAAAGAGGGCTTCCTTATAAAGGCATTTCACAAAGTGAAGAATGTTACAAAGTTTCTCTTTAACACTTGTACAAAAATTAGAGACCCAATGAATGTAAGCTTTTTATCCTTTTTCTAAGAGTATGGAATTGTAGTTTTGTATTCTTTATGTTAGTATTTGTCTTACTTCTATAGTTGATTTGGATTACAACTGTTGTAAAGAAATTTTCATTTATGATATCACTGAGTAATTTTACATTATTTCCCTCTGATATGCTATGCTGCTATGTTGAATAAAGATGTGATTTGATGAATCCAACCTTATCCAATCATATTGCCTTGAAGATTGAAGACTTGTATGTTTAGAGAGTTTGGTTTTAGTGAATTGTATCTTGGTTAAGTTTCTCCTTTAGTGTGATATGATAAATATATTTAGAAAGCTACTTGATTTTGTTTTCATATTCTTATCTATCTAATAAGAACATTCTAATCAATTAGATATTCGTTTTAATCGATTAAGATTACTTAGAATCTTGGTAAGCTTTGGGGAAAAGTTTCAGTATGTTATACTTTTTAGGCTTTCAGAAGGTTTTAGACTATTCTATGTTAATCTGTTAAACATAGTTACAATCCATTAATTTTATGAGTAAGTGAAATTAACATATAAAAATGAATTTTTAATCTCTCATTTAGAATTCCTTTCAACGTAGTTTTTGAGCAAATTTGTAGAACTCAATTTTGCTTTTGAGAAAGAGTGATATTTGAGAACAAACAAATAAAAGATCTTGGAGTGATATTGGTGAGATTTTAAAGATGATTCAGCTATGAAATGAGAAACTTGAGTGTTGATCACTTGAGATTGTGTTGTGACAAGTTATATTTGATAATTAGGCGATTTTGTGCCTTGTATTTTTGTTCATGGGTTTTCTTATTGTTCTTGGATAGAGTTTATAGTGAAAACTCAATAACAAGGTGTTGCTAGTGCCAAGAATTCATCTTGTAGGGTGCAAAATCAGTAATCTTTGGTATTTTGTGTTTGTTGTGTGGTTATAAACATTTTTTTATGGTGAAAGCTTCTAGACAGATAAATGTAGGTCTAAGAAAGAGTGAACCAATGCAAAATTTATTGTGTAATTTCTCTTTTCCTTTCTCTATTCAATTTAATTTTGTTCGCCATACAAGACTCTATCTTGATCATTCTACTCATGTGCTTAAACTACATAAACTTCTTTTAATTTAAAAAAACTTAACCATCTTGATTCCATTAGTCAGGAAGATTAATAAGATTTTTCATTATATAATTCATTCTTTTTTTAAATTTGTTGTAAAATCACCCCCTCTTGAACTCGGCTTTTCTTTTTAACAATTTGTATCATAACTAGTTCCTAAAAGGCGCTCAGGATTTAATCTTGTTTTTTTTTTTAAATGGTTGAGAACCCTTTCTTGAAGGTGCTTTTATAAACTAACCACCTTTATTTGGAGTGTGAACTATCAATTTTGGAATGGTAGAATGAAAATCTATATTGAGTCAATTGACCGAAAGATCTGGAATATTATTGTAAATGGATTCATTCTAAAGAATGTTGTTAACAATGAATATGCTGAAAAACCCTAGTCTTCCTGGTCTAAATATGAAAGTAAGAAAGTGTAATATGATTGTATGGCCAAAGAGTATTACTACACCTGCCTTTAATCTTAACAAGTTGTTTAGAATTTTTCAGTGCACCTCTCCAAAGGAATTTTTGGATATTCTTAAAGCGAAACAAAAAGGAACAAAATATGTCAAGAGAGGTAGAAAGCCAGCCTTGATCCAAGAATATAAGATTTTCAAGATGTAGTAATGAGAAACAATTAACAAATGTACAAAGACATTTACACATATCATAAATGGTTAAATATGTTTTTTATCCCTAAACTATTTTCAAAAATAGTTTCTTACCTAAATATATACCTATTTCATCCTTATTGTACTTTAAAGTAATAGAAAACATCTTCTCCAAAATGGCACGTGGAGCGCGTGGAGTGAAATTCAATGCTTCTCAACATCAAAGCTCGACAGACAATAACAAAAAGAACAAAAAGACATTCATTTGAGTTCAAAGCTACTGAACGAGCAGAAAATGGATTGCAATGATTACTTCTTCACGATTCCATATAAAGATACTTTTGAAGAAGAAAGCAACAAAAATGGTTATCACTTGCAAGTGCCAAAACTTTGTTGAATTTTTTTTCTTACCCTAATAGCCTATAAGAACATTGTTTGTGCCCATCTTAGCAATCTTGTAGAGAGAGCCTAAACCATGTATATATTGAAACGCTATACCCTCTAATCTAAACAAAAATTGTTAACTTTTGATCACTCATACCTTGTATTTGTCTTGAGCCAATAGTGGCTTGTTAGAACCATAAGTGGTTTGTACATAGAATAGTTGAATGGGGATAACTATGAATTGCTGGGAGTTGAAAAAATACTTCGGTTTAGTCAGGAGTGACTTATTAAAAGAATACTTAATTAAGTTAAAAATAACTTATTGAAAGAACTAGACATTTTGTGTAATTAGATAACTAATATAAAAATATTAAATTTATATGATATTTATCTCACTTCGTTATCTCATTGTTTGTTTGTGAAAAATAAAAAATAACACGATTATTTGTTTTTATATGAAAATATATAAATTTATAACAATACATAAGTCACGTAAAGGAAAAAATAAAAATACTAAAAGGAAAATAAAATCATAAACTTTAAAATAATGAGTCCTTTATAGAAAAATATTAAAGGAAAACTTTACTGAAGAATATCCTAATCTGCAATTTAAAAAGGAAAATCGTATTTTGATACTTAACTTTTCTTTTATTTCACTCCCTTTTTATTAATAAAATATTATATTGAATAAATAAAAATAATATAAATGAAATTTTGAAATAAAATAATAATATTTATGAATATCAAATTTTGAAATAAAATAATAATATTTATGAATATCAAATGGTTGTATAATACAATAACAACGTTCAAAGTACCATTGTCCATTTCCAAAAGAACTCATAGAATCAATTTCCTTAAGGCACATGATAAATTACCATATATAAATAATAGGTTAAATATCTTTTGGTCCCATATTTTTCAATGAAAAGTGGAATCAGTCTTTCTTCGAAACTTTGGCCTAAGTTAGTTCTCAAACTTAAGAAATGCGTAGATTTAGTCTTTTAACTAAATTTTGTTAAGTTTATTTGACGTTTCAATTACGTTTTATGATCATATTTAAGTTAACTTTGAAACGAAAATGTGTCAAAAAATATAAATAATTCAAATACTAACATGAAATGCTCTTGAAACGTTAGATAAGCTTAACAAAATTTGGTTAAAAGGATTAAATTCACACATTTCTAAAGATGAAGGATTAAATTGGTCAAAATTTTTAAAGAATGACTACTTCCAAATTTTACTGAAACTTGAGAGATGAACAACATATTTAACCCTTAAATAATTAATGAAACCAAAATACAATAAGTTTTAATAAGCATTTAATTTTACAAAAGTTCATAATATTAAATAAATTTTAACCTCAATAATCATTAAGATTGTTTTATTTTATTCAAAAGACAAAAATACTCAAAAATTTTATGCAACTATTATTTATAATTTCTTTGATGCAAAAAAAAAAATAAAAAAAGTTAAATATTAAAATAATTTTAACGCAGTTGTATCTTTAAAATAATTACATAGTAAAATTTAATATCATCAAATTTAATAATCCTCCGTTGTTAATATTGTACGGTAAAATTCTATAATTAACTTTTTTATTCATCTCTTGGTTTAAATTTCTATTTTACTTTTAATTACGTAATAAAATTATTTAATGTTTTCTATATTTTTTAATATGATATTGATTAGTATTTTCATTATAAGCACTATAGTATTTTATTATTTAATTATTTTAACTTTAACTTTTATACATCAAATTATTTTTGTCCTTTAATTAAAGTAAAACTGAATTAATAATTATTAATGTAAAAATTCATTTGATGTCACATTTAACTATCAATTTTATTCTTATTAATTATACCTTAATTAATATTTGCACTCGTTAACCTTCTCTTTTCTAATTATACATATAGACAATTAATAAATTAATGAATGAAATAATAAATGAATTAATTAAATAATTAATTCAAATCTAATACATTCTCCTTGATTGCCTATATGATAAACAACATGCAACATCAAACAAAGCCACCAATTCATTTTCCCTCCCCTCCAAAGCAAAAGACTTTGAAGTTTTATGATGGGGAAGAGGGCAGTGTTAATAGGATGCAACTACCCAGGAACAGAGGCTGAATTGAGAGGGTGTGTTAATGATGTGTGGAATATGAAGAAGGTCCTCATCAACATATATAGTTTCTTAGAAAAGGACATCGTTGTTCTCATTGACACTCATCATTCCTACACTCAACCCACTGGCAAGAACATCAGATTGGCTTTGTCCAAGCTTGTTCGGGCAGCGAAGCCAGGCGACGTCCTCTTCGTCCACTACAGCGGCCATGGCACGCGTCTTCCGGCAGAGCCCGACGATGAAGACAACACTGGCTATGATGAATGCATTGTTCCAACAGATATGAATCTGATCACTGGTAGGTTAATTCAAATATTTCCTTAGCATATTGTGTTTTGATTAGGATGACAACTTTTGGAATTTATGAAATTTTTATATCATCCTTGTTTTCTTTGAAAAATATATATACTTTTTGAGGAAAGATTATTTTAACAGAAGTAAGAAGTCCATTAAAATCTTAACAAATAAGAAACCTTTGAGAAATTATTATATAATTAAAAATTATGTTTTTATGGCTTAATTAATTTTAACTGACATGAAATTAAATTAATTTATTTATTATAAAATTCGATGGAAAAACAATATAAATGTATAATTTGATGAGACTAATATGTGTTTATAATTTTGGTTATTTTTTATGATATATAGTTGAGTTTTGTTTGATTTAATTCAATAATAAACTGTAAAAGTTATCTTGTAACAGTCCAATTCAATAACTTTACACTAATAACTAAATTATTTCAAGTATAGCTCACACATCACATTCTCATATACCTTTTAAATTTTCACATCATGTCATTCATGCGTATTTTACCTCAACCCAAACTATCACATATCATTTATTTCAATTTGAAATGTTAATAATTTATCATTTGTTTGTTGTTACATTAGCATAATATTCGATTACAATATTTTCATTATGCATATCAAAACAATGACATGTATTTCTCTAACCACGTACCTTTAATTGCCAATCCCAACGGTCAAAATGAAGAACCATATTAGAAGAACTACCTGTCAAAATTTCAACTCGATCCAATGGTTAACAAAGCGAGAAACGTGATTTTACGAAAATAGACGAGAAACAAACAAAGGTTGCGCCTAGCAACCTACACTTAACGCCCAACGTCAGAAACCTCTTATGCTCATTGTCAAGTAAGTGTCTAGCAGTACCAAGTAGCACCCAACATTATGGACAATTGGGAAATCACTAACTTGTGAGTGCCCAACTGTCCTAAAGCAGTGTCCAATGCTCTTGACCTTTAGAGCTCACTAACTGGCTCCCACTAATTTTGTGATACCGCCCAACACTGTATCAATTTTCTTAGCTTTTGTTTTATATGTTCTAAATATAATTATACGTAAATATTTATTTAAAATGTAATTTTAATCAAAATGTAGATTTATTTATTACTTTTATGTAAGATAAAAATATATAACACATAAATATATTTCTTTTAGTAAGTTCCATATCGGAAAATGATAGTTTAACAAAGTTTTGTTTGAAAAATTTTGCAAACCATTTTTGGTAAAAAAAAAATGCTAAAATCTTATTGCTTTATTTTTGTAACTTTCATAAAATAATAAAAAAATTACTCTATTTAGTAATTTTGTCAACTTTGTCAAATAAAATGTTTGTCAAAATATAAGTTTTTTTTCATATTACCTTGAATGATTTTGCGGGAAGCCATGCTAACTTGTATTTTGTGTGCAACAGATGATGATTTCAGAATGCTTGTAGAATAGGTCCCAAGGGGTTGTAATATCACAATCGTTTCAGATTGCTGCCACAGTGGTGGGCTAATTGAAGCAGCAAAGGAACAAATAGGAGCCAGCACAAACGAAGAAGGGTACTTTTCAAACTCTCTATTTCACTTCAAAAACTTCCTTCATCGAAGCATGCACCAAGAACAAGAACAAGAAGAAACCATTATGAGATCTTTGCCTATCTCAACTCTCTCAAGCATACTTCAACAGAAAACTGGCAAAGACATAGAAATTGGGAAACTAAGGCATAAACTCTTCCACATCTTTGGGGAAGATGCAAGCCCCAAATTGAAAAATTTTTCAAATTTAGTCATGAACAAACTCCAACATGGAATAAGTGTTGAGAGTGGAGGGCACAAAATTGTTGATGTAGATGATCTTGCAAAAAAATTCTTTGAACAAAAGAAAAATTATGATGGTGATGAGGTGGAAAAACGTAGGGGGGTCACAAAAAAGAAACATGATGCGTCAATTAAGCGCAATATTTTGGATTGTGGGATTCTGTTGAGTGGTTGCCAAAGTGACCAAACTTCTGCAGATGCATGTCCTGCTGGGAATTCTAGCTCAACTTACGGGGCTTTCAGCAATGTGATTAGGGCTATAATTGAAGAGAGTGAAGGGGTAGTCACAAATCAAGAACTTGTTCTAAAAGCTAGAATGATACTTAAGAAGCAAGGTTTTTCTCAGAAACCTAGTCTCTATTGTAGTGACAACAATGTTAATGCTCCCTTTGTGTGTTGAATAGATGATTAGGAATTTGTGTGGCTTGGTTTAGTATGTCCATTAAACTTAAATGTGAGTAGTTAATTTAATAATAAATTCTTATGTTAATTATGTTAGGGAATTGCAAAGGTTAGAAGTGTTTCTAGTAATGATTATCACGTGTAATAGAATTCAATAATTATTGTTTGTAGTAGTTGTATTTAATGTTGTAGTTGAATGACCAAGACATAAAGGCCTATAAATAGTTCATGTACTACTCAAAGTATTTATAACAAGTCATAATACCAATGAGTATAGAGAGAAAAAGTGCTTGAGAGTTAGAAATACCTAGTTAAAAGCATTAAAAAAAGTGTGATCAAAGGACAACGAGTTGTACCGAGCTATTGATGAGTATAGCTTTGAGAAGATTGTAAGTGAAAAATATTCAAAAAGAAGCGCGAGACATTCTAAAGAAGACATACAAGAGGAATGATCGAATGAAACATGTTTGACTTCAAACACTAAGGGGAGATTTAGAGAGCATGAGGATGAAAGAGACTAAGGGAGTAGCCGAGTACATTTCTCAAGTTGAATCCAACAGTAAATATTGGACAATTTTAACAAATCCCTGTCAATACGATACTTGTTTGATACTATTACGCATCTAGCACACTTACTAGAATTGGTTTCTACTATAGCATATCATTATCTATCAACACTAAATTGTCTACTAGATATTGATGAATTATTTGCCTTCTTCTACATCTTTGGACAAAACCTTATGGTATGACCATCTTATACGATCCTTATCGAAAAGATGACGATCTTTTCTGCATTTGAATATCTTTTGTAAAGAACAATTAAAATAAGAGTAAAGAACGCGGAATAAGATAGAGATAGAATGCCCCACAATCTAGCATATTGCTAAGCAAAGGAAGATTTGCCACAAAGAGGTCCCTCTTTGATAAGAACCCAATCAAAAGAGTAGACACCACAATGAACGATAGATAAGTCAAGACACCACAATCCAATCCAGGATTGATAAGTCAAGATGCAACGATCGAGATTGATAAGTCTGATGAAAGTTTGCCACAAATCTCCATGTCTTTGATAAGAACTTAATAATCTTGACACCAGAAAGAACCCATTATTTGATAAGCCAAGGAAAATTTGCCACAAAGACCCTTGTATTTGATAAGAACCTTAAGACCTAAGCCAATAACCAAGAGAAATCTCTCTTTAATTAACTAATTTTATTAATGACTAAAAAGTGATTACAAATGTTGTAGACCTTTGTATTTATAAGCCTTAAAAGATAAAAGATAAAAGATAAAAGATAAAAACATAATAAAATATCAAAAGATGTCCAAAATATAAAAAGATATCAAGATATCAAAAGATATACAAAAATATCAAAAGATATCAAGAATATCAAAAGATATGAAAAAATATCCAAAAATATCAAAAGATAACAAAAGATAATAATAAAAAAGTATAAGCGGAATCATTTACATAATTAAATTTAATTATATAAATTATTCTTTAATTGTATGATTTTCATTTCTCATGTCCCTTTAATGCTAAAAGCTCCTCCTCAAGTTCTTCTTATATATTTAGGAGATAGTCCTTTATGACCATCCTTCTTGTAAAAGTAACATCTAATAGACAATGTAGTTCCACCATTGTTCGTCTTCGACTTTGACCTCCTCTACCTCCTATGTTATCGTTGGCAGACCTCTTCCCTTACTACAAAGTTATCTCCAACACTAGATGCCTTAACTTTAAACTTCTCTTTCATCTTTTTCAAGCTTTAAGAAATGTGGATCTTTTTAAGAGAGAGGAAGTCTTTCTTCCATACAACAAGGTTTGCTTGAAATGATCATGCATCTTAGGTAAATAACACAACATTAATAGCACATAATCCTCATAATCAATTTAAACATCAATATTCTCCATATTATGAATCAACAAATTAGACTCATACGCTCGTTAATTTCCTTTTCACTACCCATCTTATATGAATACTAATGGGAGCATCTTCAAGCGGACAACGAAAAATTAAGAAAATGATTAAATTTCAAGTTTTTTCAAGAGAAACTTGAAAATTCCTTTCTCCAAGAAAGGTTCCCTAGAGGAGAAAAGGAGAAGATTACTCATATTTAAGACCTTAAGAACAAGTCATGGTGAGTTTGCAAGAGGCAAAGGGCTTTATTTATAGATGCTCAACCTTATTACACTCCATACTAGAAAGGATGTGAGACTTAAACAACAAGCCAGAGTGCAGCTATAATAGAGCAATTGGACACCCCCTACTAAGCTAAACAAGCCTATATTTACACTAAAAGTGGCATATTCCACTTTATGCAGGATATCTAGTCTACATTCTCTTTTACCTTAGTGTTTGGCCGAAAAAATGAGTTCCTTTGGGGTTCTTGGTTGTTGAAGTGAGGCCCAAGAAAGAGACCCAACTAGGGCCAAACTGAGACCCACACATTTCTCTACGAAAATTCTACTAATTTACCAATCAAACTACACCTATGCAATTTGTACAAGACTAAGAAGAAGGAAGAAATATCCTAGTGTTCTGTTGTTCAAGCATAAAGCCTTCCTCCATGAGTCTTCATCTTCTTCTATACTCTTGACAAGGTTTATGGTTGGATGGTTTTCATCTAGTACAATGCTTGTTTCAAGTACATATAATTCACTAGAGACTCAATTGTGTACAAACACCCAAGCTTAATCAATGGTCTCATTGTGGTTCTCCTTCAAGACTTTCTTTGACACCTTGTAATTTAATTGAAGTGTTAATGAACTTCAATCTACACTCATAACATAAATTCACTAAGTTATAAAGATTGTAACTCAAGATTGTTTTCTTAGTGAAATCTCAACTCAACAAGTTTTCAATTGCCATGTAACATAAACAGTTCATCAAGGTTCTTACTTTTACAACAAATGACTAATTGTGAAACACACCTAAACTTAAAAAAAAAAAAAACACACACACACACATGAACAATAATTTTTTGTTATTGAGCTATTAAACATCTTCAAATAATCCAAGTTTAAGTAGACTCTAAGGGACTAGATGATTTATCTCACTACAAGAATGTTTTTGTTTAGCTTCCAAAAATTGTGTCGATCGTAATGACGATGCAAAGGGCGTCCACTTAACCAATGCAAAACGCACTTTACAAAAATTTAAGTGATTTTAGAAAAAGAAAATAAATTTACGCGATGAATTAATTAGGGTAGAAAAAAATTATTGATATTTTCGTTGGCTTAGCCTACCAATAATTCCAAAATTACTATCTTCAGATGGCTGACGCATAGTGCTATGATTGTTTGTGTCAGATGGCTGACGCATACATGACTTAATTAAAAGAAAAAAAATATTTATTAGGTTAAGTTATCAAGCGGGAAGATTTCAAAGTAAATTTCACGTTTCCCCCTTTCCAAATTTCACCTTTTCTTGCCTTTGTTTCTACCAAGTGAGGGTTTTCCTTTTCCTATGTCTACCACGAGTGCGAGAGCCTCCCTCTACGGGGTGAGGATTTTCTTTTTGCCTCTTTGTGCCATGACTGCGAGAGAAAATTTCTTTCTACCTCATTTCCTTGAGCATGAGCTTCAATAGCGATGAGCAATTGCTTCCCCTTTCTTTGCACGAGCTTCAATGGCACAAGTGAACCTTCAGCGAGCCACATTTCGTTCTCCCTTTCTCCATGACAACAACTTTTGAAGAAACTACAAACAATGTCGTGATTGTGAACAACGCCTTGAGTGAAAGACATCTTATGCGACAGGAGGTGATTGTGAGGCTTAGTTGGGAGGCGAAGGGGTTCACGATTTCTTTCCCACTAAAAGGATTTGTGAAGAGGTAAGTGATTGAAGCCCTTACATTGTTGATTAAACGTGATAAATGCATTGTTGACTTAGTAATCTTTTGGAACTGGTTTTTGAATTTGATATTCGTCATTAAGTAGAGATAAAGAACTATTGGGGAGCTGAAATATTGAATCTGGGGTGTGTAAGTGAGTTAGGTTTTGAATAACATTTTAAATGTATATTATTTGACTTTTGATGTCATTTTTCTCTTTGAATCAGGTGGTCCTGTGATTGGAATCATTGAGTGTTGGGGCTGATGCATGGACTTTGGATGGAGGTTAAATTTGTGTTGGCATCTACACAAGCAAGGTCAATTTTCTCTTTGGATAATAATTAACTTGTGTTTATTCATTAATGGTTGATACATTTATGTTACTCATTAGTTTTTGCTTTGGATTGATGCCAATTTTATAAAGTTATTGTTTATACATGAATGGTTGATTCATATATCTTCATCATTTACTGATTAGTTTTAACTTTGGATTAATGTAAATTTTATAAACTTTTAACTTCAAAATTTTTAGTCACTTTAAGACACCAAAATTGAAAATGTTTAGACCTGTCGCAACTAGAATCGCGACGGAACGGCTAACCAAAAAAGAAAAACGGGTTTAAAAAGAGATTTGGAGTCTCCACCATAGCTATTCTAGAAAACTATGGAAAACCATAAAAATAAAACAAGTCTGTGAAAAACCAGATTTTAGATCCAGGAGTCGGTTACGCGTAGGAAAGGTATTAGCACTCTACAACACCCGCCCGAGGGCGGTACCTTTAATTAAAAATGCAAAGTCGATGTGGTTTTCAAAACGTTATTTTTCCCCCAAAAATAATAAGACAAAAATGCTAAAAGAAACAAACAAGCCCAAAATACAAACAAAACACTAATGGATTGTGTGATCAGGAAAACTGGTGGTGTAGGAAGTAATCACTAGTGGCGTGAGTAGTGAAACATGGGGTACATGATCCTAATGATGGGAATGCACGGAGCATAAATGAGGGCCCAAAACTAACATGAGACATAGAGCGTGGGTTAACAACAATGGAGGTGTAGGAAGTAAATGACAGTCTAACCCAGAATAAACTTATATGGGTGTGAAAAACAAAACTAGGGTGCAGAGAACGAAATTGATCTGACCTAAGCCCTAAACTAAACCTAATTAATCTAACCTAATTGTGCATTAACCAAGAGGCAAGCCCTCTCCCTTTCGATGCCAAGGATCTGCTCACGGGTCACTGCCGCCAACACACCACCTTCACCTTTGCATCACCACACCACCGTGCCATGGGGATAGCTTATCGGCGGCGCCAATCGCCGCCGGAGACGTCGACCTCGTTCTTAGCGGCTCAACAACTTGTTCTCGCGCAGGCATCTAACCCCGAGAAATTGTCACCCCACTGCAACCATCCAACGACGTCGTAGGTGACACCGGTGTCCACCACGGACGTTGACGTCGAGAACCCAGAGATGTTCGACCTTCACTCTTCCTCCTCTCAGGCTCAACTCAGACGGCCTCCGCTTCAGCGCTCAGGGGCATTGTCGACAACGCTGATCAACCTTATCTCCTTCCCACTCTTTTTCATTTCTGATTGGATGTATGTGATCGGGGAAGATGAAACGTAAGAGCTTGGTTCTAGAATGGGGGTTTTGGTCCGGTGTGAATGGGGATTCCCTGTTTTTATTTTGGTTTTTTGTGCAGATTTGAGATGAAGATGGTAATGGGTATGCGTGGTAATGGAGGAAAGTGGTTTTGAGATTAGATGATGAGTATGAACGGAGGTGTTCTAATGGTCGAATGGGTGTGATTCTAGTTGTTTGCTTGTGTGTTCTGTTTGCAAGATGGAATGGTGCTGTGATGTTGAGGTGGTCCTTGTTTTCCTTTGGCTTTTATGCAGGTGAACGATGAAGATGTGGATGAACCAAAAATGCAGATAAAAAATGCAGGGGCTGAAGATGAAGGTTGGCAATGATGGAAACTGATGGTTGGGATTTGAATGGATTAAGTCGAGTGAAGGTATAACGGTTGGTGTGTGAAGGCTTGGTGGAAATCGGAACATGGAGAAGGAGAAGATTAAAGTAGTATGTTGATGGTGGCGGTGTGAATGACCGTGCATGGGTTCTACTTTTGGGTCTCCTGGTTCTCTGGTTTTGGTTATTTTGTGCAGATTGGAGGAATGGGGGATGAGGAATGAAAAAAAAAACATGTTCTGGTCACATGGATGTAAATATGCTATTGTGTATGTATTCTGGTTGTAGGTTGAAGTGGTTTGGTTCTGATCATTTTCTTTTATTCAGATGCAAGGCACAAGTATATGTAAATGGAGGTGACAACAAGTCCCATGAAATCAAGAATCAACAACCAATAGAACATAACACAATAACACATCACATTCGTTCAAGTGCATAACCAGTCACATACATTTTAACCCACATTTACGCAATCATTCAAAGATTCAAGTTGCGAACTTACCTCTTAGTGCTACTTAGTGCTACTTTCTCTCCTGCTAAGACTGCTTGTTTTTTCGGCCTCCTCGTTGCCTCTCCCGTGTTGTGGCTTTTTTTTCTTTTCCGTTCTCCTTTCAACCTTCTTGTTCTATGCTTGTTCTCCTCCCCTGCCCTTCCTTTTTTGTGTCCTCTTTTTAATCAGTCAATCTTCTTTTCTCTTCCCCAGGAGTTGTTCCCATCTTTCCATTTTTATTCATCTTCTGCATGGATATTTAAAAAATGGTGAAAGCATGCAGCCGAGACCATCTTTTTGCCACTCTACAATAGCCATACTGCCAGGACTGCTTGCCAAGGTTGCTGGTACTGCCTGCCAAGGTTGCTGGTTGACGATTGTCGTAGTGATACGCAAATACTGAAGATTTCCCCTTTCATGCAGAGACCCCAAAGTGTGTTGAAAGCAAAGAGTTGACTTTCACTAATGGGATCACCGGACCACAAATGAATTTCTTTTTGCTTTCTTTTCTTTTTTTCTCTTTTTTCATCATAATAATTCTTTTTGTGAAATTTCTAAATTATTTTTTTCTTCTTTCCCTTTTTTACACGTATTAAAAAGAAAAGAAAAGAAAATAATAATAATAATAAAGACAAACCAAAGAAATGAAGAGTAAAAAAAATAAAAATAAAAATAAAATAAAAAAATAAAAAAAGTCAAACTTTGTTTTCTGAACAAAATTGGATGATGACAGCTGCTCCTCTTTACTTAAATTTTTACTAGATAATATGAAATTTTGACCTTTCATAAAGGCACTGATTTTGTCCGGGTTTCAAAGAGGAAAGTGATTCGAACAGGTGCTATGGCTAATTCTGTGTAAAGGGTTAGGATAAGAAAAGAAAGATTTTGTCAATCCCAAGGAGAGGGTCTTGATGCGACATAGAAATCAATGGCCATTACCTCGTAGAGGACCCCGATGCAACAAAAAGGATTTAACCCTTCTTAAAAAGAGGGTCTGTATTTGGAAGGATTTGGCCAATCCCAAAGAGAGGGCCTAGGAATCAATCACCATTCTTCGAGAAAGGGTCTCGATGCGACAAAGTGGATCTGACCATTCCTAAGGAGAGGGTCACTTTAAAAAGGAGAACCTGGACTTGACCATTCCCAAGGAGAGGGTCATTTTAAGAAGGAGAACCTGGACTTGACCATTTCCAAAGAGAGGGTCATTTTAAAAAGGAGAACCTGGACTTGACCATTCCCAAGGAGAGGGTAATTTTAAAAAGGAGAACCTGGACATGATCATTTCCAAGGAGAGGGTCATTTTAAAAAGGAGAACTTGGACTTGACCATTCCCAAGGAGAGGGTCATTTTAAAAAGGAGAACCTGGACTTGACCATTCCTAAGGAGAGGGTCATTTTAAAAAAGGAGAGCCCGAAGTTCGCTTTTGATGTGCTAGTAAACACTACTTGAATGCTTATCATTGGTGAGGATGGATTCTTTGATGCATGAAGTAATGTGGTGAAGACACATGAATGCATAGATGCTTGGATGCGTGGACGAGATTCATATGAAGCTTTTGCCCCATTTGTTTGTTTGTTGTTGTTTTTTTAGAATGTGTCTTTGTTTTGGAATTAGTTGTCAATGTCGTCGTCAAACCCAAGGCATGTTTAAATCGCATTCTTTTCACTATCACCTATATGTTCAAAATACAGTGGGGATGGTGAACGATCTTGATGCACATTACAAAAGTATGAGTTTAATTTCCCCCTTTGGTCGCAACATGCAAATCATATTAGCTTGAACCCATGAATGGATGGGAATGGGAACCAATTTTGTGAGAGGTTGGACGACTGTTGCGAGTAACATTGCCATTTGTATATCCTGTGTAACAGTGGTCATGTTGATAATCAAAAGGAAATGTGCAGTGTTTGCAAGACTATCCTAGTTTCGTTGCGTTGGATAGGGTAGAGGTGTGACTTGATGAAATGGAAAGGATTGCCCCAGTTTGAATCTTTCGTCTAACTTATAGGCTGATGGGAAAATCTTCCTTCATCATCATCATTTTTCCATTTACATTTCTTCTCACTTTTTCTTTTCTTCTTCCTTTTTTTTTTCTTTCTTTTTCTTCATTCATTTTTTTTGACTTGTGTCATCAACCGCTTTCTTTTGTCCACGAGTTAAGCTTATGAGAAACGTTCTTCAATCAGTGTGGACTTTTCTTGGCTTGTAACGTGGCTAAGGGTTAGAATGGTTATGAAAGAAACAGATAAATGAAGCCCAAATGAGAGTTTACGGGTATTAATTTTGAGCAAGAATCATCTGCGAGATACTATGTACACCTTTCACTTGGAATTTTGGGGTGTCCCATCATACTTATTTTCATTTTTCTTTTCCCTTTTTCGTTTCATTCATGTCATTTGTATTGTGATCACTTTGTGACTTTCACATACATTCTCAAATTTCTTTTTCAACGATCGGTATGAACACCCCTTACGTGTTTGAGGTAACCTTACGTGTTTGAGGTAACTCTGACATGCTGATGATCCTTGTCCAGGGATACTGAAAAAAAAAATTTATTTTGGCTCAAAGAGGGTGCAAATGGATAAAGGATTTTTTTTTGGCAGGGAAAGAAGGCCACACATCATTTTAAAGTCTATCCGCCTTATTTTCGCAGGAGCTTAGCTCTAAGCCAAAATTCGACAACATCCGACTCATCCTATTTTCATTTCCCTTTTCTTCACCTTTTCTTTTCTCATATCCCCTTTGTAATTTTTTTATTATTTTATTATTTATTTATTTATTATTATTTTTTGGTCTGACGAACAACCTTATGTATTCTTCCCACACGTGGCCTTAGCCCATTGTTAGATAGGTCAACACAACAAATACTAACTCCAACAAACATTCTTGTTTATTTCCCTGGGCAATCCTTTATTTTTTAGAGGAAAGTGAATGGATTGGAGATTCAAGCGATATGAATGCAGATGTTTCAACAGGAGATGAGCACCAATTACTCTTAAAGTAACAAATCATGGAAAAACTTCCCCTTCCCCACATTTTTGTATTTTCGTTCCTCTTTTTTTTTTTTTAAATGTCATGCACTTGACAACTTTATTAACAACAAATTTCAAAGTTGATTTTTTTTTTGAAGCCCCTTTTTTTGTATTTATTATTTTTACTTCTACGACACCCTTCAGAAGCGAATATGCTCTTAGTGAATGTACCCGTGATGTCTCATTGCTTGTATATGACTTTATTCTTCTTCTTTTTTTTTCATGGGTCTGTTTATCATTCTCTTTACAAGCTCAGTGTGACATCAACAGTTTCAAATTTATGGAGAAAACCAAATGGTGTTTATTAAATAAAAACAAAGTAGAGTACAACAAGAATTGAAGGCAATGTCAATATCCTTTAGTAGCACCTCCTATCAAGGAATCATTATGCATAAAATTTTTTGACTGCGTCAGAATTGATTGGTAACGGTAACTCCTCTCTATCCATCCTTGTGAGAATTAGTGCCCCACCAGAAAATGCTTCCTTCACCACACACGGACCTTCATAATTTGGCGTCCACTTGCCCCTATGATCCTTTTGTATAGGCAAGATCTTTTTCAAGACTAGCTTGTGTAAGACCCGTGAAATTAATTAATTAAATAATTAATTAATTAATAAATTCGAGTAGAAAGAGCCTTTATGACACTAATTATTGTTTGATGTGATGTGGAAAAGTGCTAGCTCATGTGGTTGAGAGTACTTTGGTTGTGTGAAAAGACTTGGGTTCAAATCTTATGTATGCCATTTATGTGTTGTTGTTTTATTATTAATTTTAATAATATGTATGAGTATGAAATTGATATTGTAAGCTTATAATGATTGGAGTGTATCACAAAACATGACTTGGTTGGATTGGTTGTGCATTTGATATGATAATTGATGGGTTGTGGGTTCAAACTTGGTTGGGAATGAAATTTGAACTTTATTTTTTTAGTGTAGTTTTGGAGGGAATATGAGAGGGCAAAAGAAAACCTAGAAGGGGAAGCTAAGAGGGGCTGGAAATCATCCTATAATGATAATTAAATGAGACTTAAACATACCATAAAGCCTAAATTCGTTTCAGCCCTTTAACCCAATCATAAGACACATATAAAAGGAAAAATTGAGGTGGAAAAGAGGGTTTCTGCAATTATTTTCGTTTTGGCTTGAGAGGAGAGCGAAAATTGAAAGAGTGAGATGCTGAATAGGGTGTGCAAGGGCTGAGTTGGAAGAGAGAGGTGGAAGCACAGAATTTGGTGAACCAAGGAATCCTTATTCCCTTCTCAGTTTCAATCAAGAATTCAGGTTAGGGGAGATGAAATCCCATTCTTTTTGTACTATTGTGATATGTATAAAATTCTGATGGGTTTATGCCATGATATTTGAGTTATGTATGATTGAAATTAGGGGTTTGGGTGCTGTGACCATTGCTTTACAGATTTTTCAATTAAGTGTATGAATGTGGGTATTTTTTATACTGTACAGATGGTTTGTGGTTCAACTTGGGTTTTGGGAACCAAAAATTGTGCTCAAGTTATGTTTATATGATTGTGCATAGTTTCTACATTGAATGATATCATTTGTTGTGCGAATTGGGCAAGGTTGGGTGAATAGAGTGCGTGATCAGAGTTGATACCCTGCAAGTCTCGCCCAAGCGAGTCCATCTCGCCTAAGAGAGAGTTACAGAGTCTCGTTTTTGGATCTGGTTCACGTTTCTTGCCTAGGCGACCTTGGACAGGGTTGAGCGACTTAGTCTCCCGCTCAGGCGAGAGACACTCGCCCAAGCGAGGTCGCGAGGAAACCTGGATGTTTTAAGCGCGACTTCTCGCCCAGGCGAAAGGTTTTGGGGTTTTGAGCGACGAGTATGCTCGTTTAGGCGAGAATGGCTCACCTAAGCGAGGTCACGATGAGACTTGGTGATTTTGCTGATGGAATTCTCGTCAGGTGAGGATCTTTGTGTGTTGTTGGGCGACTTGAGGTGTCGCTCAGGCGAGAAGAGCTCGCCTAAGCGAGATGACGAGGTACAACCACTGTTACAAGCTCGCTCAAGCGAGGTGGGCTAGCCTAAGCGTGACCGAGGCTTTAGCTTGGGCGAACTGACACGGCTTAAGCGAGAATGGCGCGGGGTCATGTGTTTGTGCACTATTTGGACTATTTATTTGTTATTTCCTAAAGGACAGGAATTATATGCTTGTGTTTGTGGTGTTTGGGCTTGAAGGACTAAGTCCAATAGGGGTCTGGGATGTGCTTGATGGTTGGACACATGATGGGCATGGAACTGGTTG
>Ga0099822_1001691_pt1 | contig 26344 bp, 20 predicted proteins | sample CowpeawhiteBW_FD_76839 | JGI IMG/M metagenome (GOLD analysis project Ga0099822, IMG submission 76839) | Root nodule microbial communities of legume samples collected from California USA - Cow pea white BW | ecosystem: Host-associated > Plants > Roots > Nodule | place: USA: California | collected... | reverse complement strand
TGTAATGAAATGCTTTGTTTGGATAGAGAAATTAAAAAGCATTTCAAATGCAAGCATTTTTTTGAAGGATTTCAATTAGCTAAATTAGTAGAAATTCAAATACCCTCAAAATAGGTGGAATTTGAAAATTTTCTCACTCAACCTCACATTCTAGACGATCCGGACGGGCACGACGACCCGGACATGCCCGACTACCCGGATGGGCCCGACGACCCGAACATTCCCGACGACCCAGACTAGCCCGACGACCAGGATGTGCCCGACGACCCAGACGGGCTCGACGAACCGGACGGGCCCGACGACCCAAACGGGCTCGATGACCCAGGCAGGTCTGACGATCCAAACGGGCTCGACGATCCAGACAGGCCCGATGACCCGGACAAGCCTGACGACCTAGACGGGCCAAACAACTCGGACGAACCTGACGACCCAAACGAGCCCAACGATCCGGACGGACCCTTCCAAATCATTGGGCCCGACAACCCAAACGAGCTCGACGAGTCGGACGTGCCCGACAACCCAAAAATGCGGGACGACGCGGACAAACCCGACGACCCGGACGAGCCCAACGACCTAGACGGGAACGATGACCTGGACGGTCCCGACGATCTAAACGGGCCCAACGACTCGTATGGGCCAGACTATCCAGACGAGCCCGACGACCCGGACGAACCCGACCGTGTGAAAGGGCCCGTACGAGTTGTCCGACCCATTCGAGTCTCGGGCCCGTCTAGGTCGTCGAGCTTGTTCGGGTCGTCGAACGTGTCCAAGTCGTGGGGCCCATCCGAGTGTCGAGCCCGTCCAGGTTCTCGGCCCCGTTCGGGTCCTCGACCGCGTCTGGGTCCTTGGGCCCATCCTAGTCGTCGGACCCGTCCGGGTCTTCGGGCCCGTTTGAGTGTACGGGCCCGCCTGGGTCGTCGAACTCGTTCGGGTATTCGGCCTCATCCGGATTGTTGGGCTCGTTCAGCTCGTCGAGCCCGTCCAAGTCTTCGGGTCCGTCCAGGTCGTCGAGCTCATCTTGATCGTCGGACTCGTTTGGTCCGTCGGACCCGTTTGGAGCATTGGGCCAATGACTTAGACAGGTTGGACCGGGCCATATTGACAAACTTGACGGCATAATCATGCAGTATGGGCTATCAAGCCTCGAGATCATCGGGCCACCCAGCCTGTCTGGGCTTCCTAATCGGTCCAGCTCGGGTGGGTCGTCGGGTCTAACCAATTCAGTTGTGTAGTTGGGTCTGCTCGACCCATCTGGGTTGTCGAGCATGTTTCCAAATTTATAATGAACTTAAAACATAATTAAGCGTAAAATAAATATTGTTAAAATTAAATTTTATCTCACAATAAATTCAATTTTTTTTCAAACAAGAAATTGAAATGTAAAGTATTTTAATTTTCTTATCCAAACAAGTTATTTAAAAAATGAATGGAATTTAATTACAAGCAATTCAAATACAAAGCATTTCAATTTCTAAGCATTGTTGAAATGCTCCATCCAAACACATGGTTAGGTTATGTTTTGGTCTTTTAATCTTTCTTTAAACTAGAAAAAACCCATTCTATCTAAATTATATGAAACCCACGATTTCTTAACAAACTCGTCAAAGGCACTGTGATTTTGCCACACATCCAAGGTTCTAAAAGATTTATGTCCCAAATATATTTTTATCGATGTTAATAATAAGCATAGTGATTTCATATAGAGGTGTCCAAAACATATTGTTTTGCATTCAAGCCTATTTTCCTCCCAATCTCTTAATATTCTCTCTATTCTACTATTTGCTAACCTGTTTGTTTTATACCAATTATACTTTTACCTACCATGGGTATATCTATGACTCTACCATGGGTATATTTATGACTTCCATCTTATCGATGAACTCATTAAAGCTTTGATTTCCCTTCTATTGTTACTCCCATTATTATTAACAAATTTCATTTTCTTTGTTATTCCTAATCACATTAAAGTCTCTTATTAAAAATCACAAGTTGCTTCTTATATCCTCCCCGCACTTAATTTTCTGGTTACACAATTTCATTTTATTATTGAAATTACAAGGAGAGTACACATTTATAACGTCAACTTGGGTTCTATCATGACCCCACAAACCCTTGGTGAAAATAAATCTCTTTATAGTTGTTGTGGACTTTTTGCAAGTGAATTTCTTTTTGCTCCATATAGTTAATGTTTCCCATAATTGTTTTCTTCAAATCACAAAGTATTTTTCTTTTGATATATATTGTGACTTTGTTTCCTAAATACATACCGATCCAACCCCTTCCTCAAAAATATTTTTCTCATATATGCCCATTTTGTTGGCCCTCCCTAAATAAGTTATTACGTTCACTTATCATCCTTTGCTTTCCCCTCGTTCCTATTCTGATTTTTCATGTTGGTTATATCTTCTGTTTGTCGAGACATTTAACTATTTCACTCTCTTTTCCTCTCATACGTTACTTCTAATTCCTATAATCTAGATGCCTCAATATTGCTATTTGTCATCCAAAAGATTCTATTGTATTTGACAATGTTCCAATGAGAGTAAAGGGATGAATATGAATTTCATATTCAATTGACTAAGAGAATGCAAAGATTAAAATAAAGTCAAAAAAGATATAATATTCACTATAAAATAAAGTTAACAAACATGATAAAAAAAAATGTAATGAAAATAAACATACAACTTATAATACAAAAACAATTTGTGTCTTTCTCATACTCTAACTTAACAACATAATAATAAGCAAGTTAGTTTTGCTAACTAATTTTCTTTCCTAAGATGAAAGTCATAGATAACTTTTTTTTTTAAAAATTATTTATTTATTTTTATGTCTTTAGGGATCTAAAAGTGGGATCCACTTTCAAGAATAAAATGGATATTCTACTGATAATTTAAAAATAATATTATTTATATAATTATATAATTAAAAATAAGGAAGATTTTTTAATATGGTGATCAATTTTCCAACCACACGCCAAATGTGTTTTATTGTATATATAAACTACATTTAATATTATAATGATATATAATTTATATAATTAGATAAAGTATGTCATTATTTTTCCAAGTTTAAATTTAATAGATGTTTTGTAGCTATTTAAAAATATTTTGTATTTAATAAAATGTTGCTATTGGTAATCTCTCTTGGAACATACCTGATACTACTCAATCTGCCACTAGCGAGGGTTTCCGAAGATGACGACGATACGCAGATTCTGCTGCAACGATCTTCTACGCTTTGCCTCCGTCAATCTTGACCATCTCACCGAAACCGTAAGCGTTTCTTCGGTCCATTTCCATTCAATACGATACTGAATTTGTTGGTGCTTGGTTTAATTGTTTTTCTGGTTTCAGTTCAACATGTCCTTCTACATGACCTATCTTGCAAGATGGCCAGACTATTTTCATGTTGCTGAAGGTCCTGGAAATCAAATAATGGGTTACAGTGAGTCTTTGCCTTTGCTTTTTCACTCACCTGAATCACTTTATGCAATAGCTACCTAGGTTGATTTCATTTTCAAAATGAAAAATCTCGCAAAATTGAAGCAAGAAAGTAACACAAGGTGATGAATGTTGCTCTCAATGGCTTATTGGTGGCACGAATGATGGTTTAAGCACTAGCACGGGTTCAAGAATGACAATGTAGTTCACATTTTGTAGTTGTTCTAAAACATGATAATGACAATTCAGATGCCTTCTGTTGCTTGCACTGGCTAATTCAATGTAGTTTTAAGTCTGCCTTAGTCTGAACAATGTGTCGAATTATGGATCAAGTCGCATGACAGAGGAATGCTAATGCTAGTATTATTGATGTAGTTATGGGTAAAGTAGAGGGGCAAGGAGAGTCTTGGCATGGTCATGTAACTGCAGTAACAGTTGCTCCAGAGTATCGCAGGCAGCAGTTAGCCAAGAAACTTATGAATCTGCTGGAAGACATCAGTGACAACATGTAAGTCATGCATATGTTTGATTTCTTTAATATTCAAGTTTCTGGAACTTTCCTTGTCCTCTTTGCACGATCTTATTTGAATTTTCTTTTCCTGGTAGTTTTCTGGTAAATTGTGTGTACTCCGTAAACATGATGCATAATCTTTCTCTTCTTGAAAATGCAAGAAATTTACTGGAAATAGCTGCATTTTTAGCTTAGGTTCATGTATTTTTTGGATTAATATACCTAGGAAGTTGCTTGTGTATTTTTTCTTGTTAATATAACATATATTCAATTCAGAAGTCCGTGTATGTGTGTAAATATATCTAATAATATAACATCAAATATATAAAATATGCGAACATTTCACAAATTTTAGCCCTTCCAAATAATCAAATTTCTACTTATCACTTAAAATAGGTGGTAATTCAATAGTTAGTTGAATCTTATGCAATGTTGTCTTCTCTTGGAATTGAGTTTGTGGAAATCACAAGAGATGGAGGCTAGGTGGAAGAAGTGGTTGTAATTTGCCTTGTCACCCTTAAGTCATGTGTTTCTCCCTTTCTTTATGATATCTTAGAGAGAAGGAACTAACATCTCTAAGTCCAAAATCCTGAGCAAAATTTTGGGAGAGAGTATAAAAAAATATCTTCAGTTAAAGGCTCCCAAGCAGTCTTAGTTGTCTTTTGACACTACTTTGATGATAGTCAAAATCTACAGAGAATTGATTAAAGTGCCCCTAATCATATTATTCTCCTACACATGTTCTCCAAGATGTCATAATTTTAATAAGGTTGCTTCCTAAGGAATTTGTCATGTGGTTCCCTCTTCCCTATTAAGTTTGAGATCTGTTTTGTTCATACCCCACTATCCTTTTAATCTAATCCCTCTTAGTCAATTAACACACTTTCTTAATTTAGGAATATTTGATATTGATTTCTTTGTTATAAGAGGACATGGTACGAGTTGGATGATTGACGTAGAATATGAATCCCATGCCCTTTACTATCTTCAATCAACTACTTTCCTGTCATGTGCTGCTGCTGCATCACCAAAGCATTTTCAAGAATGTTTTGGTTATCCAAAATTTTCGAATATAAAAAACTTGTTCCAGGTCTTGAATCCCCTCCCCTAACACTTAGTTATGTCAAATGGGCAAGCATGTTAGCTTTTTCAAAAACAAATTGAAAGCCGGCACAATTCTGCTTTCTGTACTTTTCATCCAGATATATGGGGACCAAGTCGTGTATCTTGACTTCAAACATTGTCAGTTTTATTCATAAATTCTCTTGGGTGATTTTATAGAAAGAACAATATTTGTTCTGTCAATTTATTTTTTATAATTAGAACAAAACTCAATTTGGAAAAGGAATTAAAATTCTTCAAAATGACATTGCTACATAATACCTTTTTTTACATCTCATATTTCTATCTACAGACAGAGGGTATCTTACATCAATCCACTTATCCTCAAACTTTGTTATTTATTGCAAATGTTCCTGTTTTTATTGGGGTATTGTAGTTCTATCTATTGGTTTTCCCTTCTATTTTAGTTTCTAAAGAATCATTGATTCATGTTGCTTGTGTCTTTGAATGCATTTGTTTTGTTTATGATGCTTCTCCACGTTTTTTATTAGCTTGCTGATCATATGTATTTTTTCTTGGATATTCCAGACTTTAAAAAGGATAGTATCATTATTCTCTAGCAAATAAATGTAACCAAAATTCTGTATATGTCACATTCTTTCAAGAAACTCCATTTTCCTCTTCTTCCTTGAACGAGTGCAGCCTTATTCTTCATGTGCTCCCATTCCATAGTCTGGTCCAGTATTATCTCTGTATAGTAATCATCTATTCATGAAGGGTTTCATTATGTTTCTCCAACCAATGTTCAAACTCAGTCATCCAACCACCTATAGTACTAGTGTTGAGAATGAGTTGTTGGTCTAACATTACATAAAGAATCAAGTGGTCATGTCCTATTCAACCAACCTGCTATGGAACTTCCTCATCCAAATTTTGATTCTGCACATGCTCTTAGAAAAAGGTATTTGATCCACCCTAAATCCTCATCCCATTCTATCTACAAAAGTTTTTACGCCATCATTGTACGTCTCCTCCATACTTCTCATTTATATCTTCTATCACAGTTCAAAAGATGTTTGTTGGGATGGAAACAAGTTATCATTTATAAAATATTGGCTTTTTGAGTGCATTGATAATTGGAAGTTATTCTCTTTTTGGAGGATAGATGTTGATTGCAAATTGGTGTATGCTATTAAAGTTAGTCCAAATGGAGAAGTTAATCAACTTGAGGTTACAATAGTTGCTACAAGGTAACACCCATATATATGGTTTTGACTATGGGTTCTATTACATCGTTGGACATTAAAATTGCATTTCTTCAAGGGGAACTAGAAGAAGAATTTTGTATTGAACTACCACTTGACTTTAGAGGGAATTTGGTTTTGTTTGTGAACTTCAATGTTCTCTTTATGGGCTAAACAGTCTGAACGAGCTTGGTTTGGGAAGTTTAATTCCATTGTTCAAAATTTTCTATTAGAACACTATGAAGCATATAATCCATTCTTCTATTATGACAGCTTTTATAAAGCTGTTTATTGCTGTATCTAGAGGGATCTAGGCTGTATCCTATTCACTGTTTTGTACCTTTTTTATTCTCAAATATATAAAATATGTGCATCAGCGGAGTAACTTGAACCCGCTGATTTTCTACTGATTGTCTCCTAAACTTTCAAGTTGGTAACAGAGTGTGCACAATCCTGCTCTGTAGTCATCTCTGCCACCAGATACCATCATATCCTGTTGGTGCCACTGTCAGCTGGTGGCCATTTCTTCTGACGAGTTTAGGGCTAGATGCTTCTGGTCCGATGGTCACTGGTCCAAACGCACTGTCACATGCCATATTTCAGGTCTGCCCTTCTAAGTGCATGCAAGTCATGCGCCAGTTATCTGATATCCTAACGTCACCATTCATGCACAGTACTTGCTTTAGCTCTGCAGAGTCGTCCCAAGCCACGTCTTTGTCTTTTTCATATGTGGTGAGTTTTGGGTCCGCAATACATGTCTTGTTTGGTCTCTCTTTCCGGTTTTATGCTCTTGGCAGCTACTGGTCCTATTCTTTCCTTTTATTGAACTCCCAACATTACCACTGAGAAGCTCAATGGTAAAAGCTGTTTATCATGGTTTGCCTCTGTGGAACTTTGGTTCCTTGGTCAGGGTTACTGTGATAATTTGGAAAAGAAACAGTGAATGAACTGCAGAGAGTGCTCAGTGAAAGAAACTTGGTTTTCAATTGTGTGCCGTGTTATGACAGTCAGTAGAACCAAACGTTTTGGGAACTCAAGTAATCTTCAAATTTTATTTTATTTTTTTCCGAAGAAGGTCCAAAACATCTATGCAAGTGACATTCTGTGCTTGTTTGAACTTGCTCAAAAGTTAGCTTCTCTCAAAAAAGCTAGTCAGGATACGGTTTCTCTTGTTAAAGCTCAAGTTGCAGTGGAAGAGTTAATAATGTTCTTGGATGATGATTCACTGGAAGGAAGGAATGAGAAAGAAGCTTGATAAATTGTTCATGGTGCTGATTCTATGAACTTTGGAAGGAATAGGAAAGAAACTTGATAGATTGTGACCAACACCAACTGGTCATGAATTCCCTCAATGGATGACCTGATTATGGTTTTGTTTGTTGTTGAAGCTGATGTTGCACTGGAAGAGTTAAGAATGTTCTTGGACGATGATTCATTGGAAAGAATGAGAGAAAAACTTGATATATTGTGTGAGGTGCTGATTCTATTAACTTTGGAAGGAATGACAAATAGACTTGATAGATTTGACCAACTCCTAACTGGTCATGAAATTCCCTCAATGGACATTGTGATTATTAGACATCTCCATGTTCCCATTGAAGTGAAAACAGAAAACGCATTTGGGGAAACTCACAATCACAAATCTTGAGAGACATAGAAGATTATTGGGTAAACTCATTTAACTCACAATCACAAGACCTGATCTTTCATTTGCTGTTAGAGTTGTTAGTCAATTTATGCAGGACCCTCATGTTTACCATTGGAATATTGTTGTACACATTCTTAAATATATCAAAAAGGCTCCCAAATAAGGATTGTTTTGTGAGGATAAGGGAGACCATCAAACCTTTGGATACTATGATCCTAATTGGGCGGCATGTTCTATACACAAACACTCTACTGCTGGACACTATGTATCCACTATTGGAAATTCGATATCTTGGAAGAGTAAGTAACAAAATGTTGCCTATATATAGAGTCATGGTCTAGGTTAAAATTTTTGTGAAACTCAGCAAATGAAACTATATTGTGACAATAAGGCAGCCATGTTGCCTCGAAGGTGTTTCATGAGAGAACAAAACATTAAGATATGAACTGTTATTTTGTTGTAGACAAGTTGTTATATAAGGAGATTTGTACTAAATTCATTAACTCTAGTGATTAACTTGTAGATATTTTAACTAAGTCCTTGAGAGAACCCTAAATTCAATTTATTTGTTTCAAGCTTGATGCATATGATATATATGTTTCAGCTCGAGGGGAGTAATAAGGTAGTTGTTTATTATCTACTGTGACAGCTTTTATAAAGCTTATATTTGCTGCATCTAGAGAGGTCTATGCTGTAACCTGTTCATTGTTTTCTACCTATTTCAGTCTCAAATATATATAAAATATGTGCATCATTGGAGTAACTTGAACAGACTGATTTTCTCCTAAACTCAAGCGCGTTTACTTTGTTGTTTATGTTGATGACCATAGTCATTGAATGTTATGACAGTGTAAAAAAAATTCTTAACCGACAAAGCACTTGTACAATCAAAGATCTTCAAAATTTTAAAATACTTTTCTCATAGTGAATTGACTCAGTCAAGGGATGGAATCACTGTTTCCTGAAAAGATGTAAGCATTAGACATACTTAGAGTAGAGGTATGTTAGATAATAGACCCATTGATGATAGTCCCACGGATGGAAATCACAAATTGTTACCTAGTCATGGTTAACCTTATTCAGATCTTGAGAGATATCAAGGTATTGGTTTAAAAGTTCATCTGTTGCAAAATTACTTGACCTCACATTTATTTTCAGTTGGACTAGTTAGTCAATATATGCAATCTACAAGCACCCGTGATTTTTTTTTTTGGACTAACTCCTTCAAGGATTGAAGTTTTGTGACATCTAGCAGGGAAAGCAGTATGTGAATATTAAACAGTCGATATAGAAATTGATATTCCTTTTGTTTGAGGAAAGGTTCTGACAAGAAATAATTACTTAACCTGTTATTTCAAGTGATCAACATGCATGTCTCTTGACAGAAATCTTTAAGGGGACCTCGAACTCAATATACTTGTTCCGAGCTTGGAACATTCAACTTATATGCTCCAACTCGGGGGATTGTTGGAAACTGCAGCAAATCTATTGGAAATAACTGCATTTAAGCTTAGTTTCTTGTGTTATTTAAATTCATGCGCTTAGGAAATTGCATCTGTATTTATTCCCCTTGTAAATACAATATGTAATGAATTCAGATATGACTTTTCTTGTGCCCATTACATCTATAGTTTTGTCTGGGCTGGATAAGTTATTTTTATTTGCATATTCGATCAAGATTATATTTATGTATTTTGAGTTCCAAAATCACAAGTTTCTTAGTTCAAATCCTAAAATCTCCACTTCTTTAACATTGTGACTTTCCTTTTACCCGTTGCATGAATAGTTTTGACTTGACTGGATAAGTTATTTTTATTTGCATATTCGATCAGGATTATATTTATGTATTTTCTGAGTGCTAAAATCACAACTTTCTTAGTTCAAATCCTAAAATCTCCACTTCTCTAACATTGTGACTTTTCTTTTACCCGTTGCATGAATAGTTTTGACTTGACTGATAAGTTATTTTTATTTGCATATTTTATAGAAGACAAAATGGAGCAGTGATTAGGGTAATTTTTGGTGTGGGGGGGTTGCACTCTGGGTAATAAGACCCATGGATGGATACTAGTTGTAGGAGACTAGGCCATCTCCAATGCAAGGGGCCTTACCTAGCTTTTGTTTTACTTAAGTGGGTCTTACGTTGCCACGTAATTCTAAGACCTTTTTTCAAATTTTGCTCTAATGCAAGGTTCTTATAAGATCCATATTTTTATAATTTTTTATTTACACTTCAGTTTTATACAAGTTAAAACAATAATTTATTACATTTTGTTCAGATTGCGAAATATTTTCTTAGTCCTAAGACCCAAGATCTTATTTAAGATCCTTTCCATGCCACCTCTACATGCCCCCAAGGAGATTTCTTATAAGACCTAAGTCTTAAACCTAAGACCCTGGCTATGACTATTGCATTGGAAATATCCTTAATGACATTATGTTTGTGTGGATGTCTTGCCTTGTATTAAATAGGAATGTGAATTTTGCAGTGACAAGGCTTACTTTGTTGATCTCTTTGTGAGAGCATCAAATGCGCCAGCCATCAAGATGTATGATAAGGTAATGTTTATACGAATTTAGTTTTACAACTTAGACCTTCCATTTCTTTCTTATGTGTTTAATTGTTCTAAAGTGGTTTCTTAGATATATAGAAGGATATGTAGATCTCTCTGGCTGTTACTTTTATACTCCTTGTTTACTTGTTTTATGAGCTGGTAGGATATGTAGATCTCTCTTTCACTATATTATTTTTTCTTTTAACAAATAAAACAATTGGAATAAGGGAATAAATGATTGCACACTAAGCTTTTATTTTGTTATAATTATAAAATTAAGGAACCTATCCCCTGTATAATCAAGAATATTAAGATTTATATATGTATAATTAGAAACATTTTTATGTATTCCCATATTTATAGTATTGATTCCTTTTCTCAATATAAATAAATAATTTGTGTTGTCTCAAAAGCACACAATTTCAACACAATGTTTCTCTCTTTTTTAGAGTTTAACATGGTATATCTACAGCTTTTTTCAAAATTGCGTTGACCTAGTATCTCCAGTGGATTTCTTTTTGCAAAACCTTTCACCTAGGTCTGCATTCACTAATTTGGCGCCACATACAAGAAGTTTTGGGTTGCACCTTACCAATCTATCAACCGTCAACGCATGCCACTCATCCCCCTGTGGTCCGATCTGATCTACTATTCCCTCTCAGCTTATTTTCTTTTTCCTTCAAACTTTCAGGAAAATGAATGTCTTCCAAACACTATATCAACCTCAAGAACAAGTTTTTCCTTCTTTCCTGACCATATTGTTTTGGTTTACAAATCCCATCTCATTATCACTGTTGTTGAATCCATTCCTTTTCCTACAAAAAATTTAGAACAATGTACTTATTAAATCCACTATTCATACCTCACTCAAACTCAGTTTTTGTCTTGGGACGTGTGCATCAATTTGGAGCGAGGTTCGTTCCCTTTGTACAAATAACACATGGCATCTATATGATGTGTGCCAAGATATCTTAACACTTCTTGCCCCATGAAATTTTGGGGGTCGTATGTCTACTTTTCTTGGGCGGATTCATCTTGCCTTTCATGACTTTAATGAGCTCCACCATCTGCAGATGTGAAGAAGGAACTTGAGAACCACATTACGAACTTTATGACCTTGGACTTGTATGGCTTGTCACAAGAATATGTTGCTACCCCGTGATCAGATTTTTGGGATTGCCAATAAACCCTACTACATATTATTCGTGCTCCGATGTGTTCCTCAGAAAATAAACACGGAGACACATACTTCGTCTATACAGGAGAACAGTTCCTTTGCATCGCAGAATAATTATGGACACTCTCACAAGGTAATTCTAAAAGTTGTCCAAAATGTGAACATAGGATATAAACATTTGACAGGTGTTGGAAGTTCCATTGGAAACCCTCTCGTTCACACAATATTGCCCAAACATCTATTGTTGAGTCACTTTTTGTTCCTGCACTATTGATTGATCTATCTTCGACAACATTTAAAGAATTTATCAAATTGTGGGCAACATGCCAATCGACTGGTAACACTGCTTCAATGGCACTAGTAATTCATCTGTTTGTCTATGTCAATCTCCTCTCATTGGTCCTTGGGTCATTGACTCTAGTGCAACCAATCACATATAGTAATTGTTCTCTTGTCTCTTCCTTTACTATTGTCATCAATTTTCCTTTTATAACTGTTGCCAATGGTTCACAGACATAAGCTTGCGACATTAGTACTACCTAACCTCCCATTTCCCTTGTTGTCTCTTATCTTTATATTCACAATTCTCCATTTAATTTAATATTTATTACCTGATTGACCCAATCCCATGATACTATCTCTCTCCATCACCATTGGTATGTGCATAGATAATCCTCTAATGATGATTCATGCACAATTAGGACATCTTGGGTTGACAAAATTGCAAAAGATGGTGTTAAGTTGCAAATATTTGTCTACTGTGAATCGTGAGCTATGTCAGTTAGAAAAAATATTCATTGTTCTTTTGTTGATAGCCTTCATAAATGAGCTTCATCTTCTCTTTCGTTAGTTTACTTTGATATTTGGGATCCTTCTTGTATTGTTACCTTTATTGATGATTATTGTAGATGTCCTTGGATTTGCTTAATGAAGAATCAAAAGGAAGTGTTTGCTATATTTCAAATTTTTATAACAAAATCTAAGCACAATTTGGTGTATCCATTCATGATTTTCATGGTGTATCTAGCAATTCATGGCATCTAGTGATATCCTTCATCAAATAGCATCCTTGTATTCCTTTACAAAATGGAGTAGCTGAATGCAAAATCAAATATCTTATTAAAACTACTCGGCACTTCTTTAGTCATCTTCCCTTGTCACTTTTGGGGGAGATGTTGTCCTTATTTCCTTATTGAATGCCATCATTTGTACTCAATGATTTGGCAACCCACTCTATTTTTTTTTTCTGCATTCCCCACATGTTTTGTACATAATCTTACACTTGCTTGTGATAAACTTTCTCCCCTATCATTCAAATGTGTTTTTTTGGGATTTGACGTCTTTCTTTGAAACTACTCCATATTACACAACTATTTTATTCTAATAGCAACATATGTAGTCACTTTCCCACCATGCCAAACTTCCTTCATCACCACCAAATGACTGCCATAACTTGAGATACTTCTTTAGCACCACTTCAAGTATATCAACATACCTATTGAAATTCTAGTACGGGATCCATCTTTGTTAGTGATATAATGGAGGTCATGTATGATCCTACTTAAACTAAGACCTTTTGATTTCTCAATCAAAACTACATCATATACAAAAGCATGCAATTAGGGATAGTCTTTTGAATGTCCAAGATTAGATTAGAAAACAAAATTATGTCATCCACAAAAAATATGCAATTAGGGATTATATTTTGAATGCACCGGGCATCCAAAGCTAGATTAAAAATGTAGGGTGTTAAGGCTGAGTTTCGAAGTAATCCTATCTCCATAAGATTAGTTTTTCCTCTTGAAGTTTTCACTTTTCATCTCTTGTAGATCATACGTGTCATGCATAGCCCTAATATAAGTCATGCTAAAGTAGGTGATGTATGTGATATAGGAGATATATAGATATATAGATTAATTATATCAATAGTTTAGAAATATGATGTCTTTTATATCTTGGGATAGGGGATTGCCATATGTTGGATTAGGGTTTATTTCTTACATTAGGATTTCTTTAGTCTTAAGATTGGAGTTACTAACTAACTACTTTACTGGTTGACATCATAGCTTGGCTATGTGATTTATCGACGGGTGCTACGGTACTATTCTGGGGAAGAAGATGGTTTAGGTATGCTTTTAAATTCTTGGTTTTCATTTTTGCTTCTACTCTGTTTTAACAAAACACATACCGTTATTTATCCATTATCATTTTATGCTTTGTTTTTAGATATGAGGAAGGCTTTGTCTCGTGATGTTGAAAAGAAGTCCGTTATCCCTCTTAAACGGCCAGTGACTCCTGATGAATTAGAGTATGACTAAATGTGCTTTCATGCAGCTCTGTTGCATGAGCTTATTGTGTCTTAAAGCTAATTATATATCTGTTTGGAATTTATGCTAATTTATTTATATTTGTTTAATCATCGGAGTTAATAACCAGTTACATATTTCAAAATTGAAGTAGTGGGATGTAATCTGTTAAAAGTTAATCTTGCTCTACTAGAATTTTGACATATCTTAGAAGTAATCCCTGTTTCTACTTTGATAGTTTGTCAACTTCAAAGGAATTGATCATATATTGGAACTTGGAAGGCTTAGTAAATATAAAATTATCCTAAAAGATAATCCAGCTTGTAACACGAATAAGATTCTTAGGCCAATATGTCATCAGTCTTCGGTAGTTTTGGTTAGTGCTGCATTTACTTTTTTTTTTTTTTATTATTGAAATCTCGTATTATATCCTTTATGTTATAGTTACATAACACTTGCCCATGTCATTTCATTAGATTAAAACTATCAAATCAATGAGACTAATTTCATCTGTTCTTCTCTCTAGAATTTTTTGACTTCGTGGCTTTCTGGTTTTTCCATCTATACCTGCCTCAAGGGTCCTTTAGGCAGAGTCGGAATCCAATCCATATTTAGAAAGAAAATAATCTTCGACTTCTGCTTTTGCTGTTGACACTACTGGATAGTTTCACTCATACTTGGTTTGGAATAGAAATTGATCCATGACCTATACTTTATCTTTACATTATCCTTTTGGTTTTTGGTACAGAATCTCGTCATCACGTTCTTATCCCTTGGGTTATGGTCGACTAGTATATTGATTACGCATTTGCTGATAGTGGACGAAGAATATTAGAAAGACTATCGTGACATTACAATGATCAGGAAATTTCAGGACTTAAAATGCACATTTGTGGGTATATTCCAATGTAATGCCCTTGCACACACAAACCGATTGAAAAGGAATATATACTGTGAATCTATTTGAAGTCAGACTGTTTAGCCTGGCCGTTGGCAGTAGTTGCATTGGTGGGCTTACTGTTCAGGGTTTAGTGCTAGTTGTGGGTCACATACAAAACTAGATGCCTATTTGGATTAGGTGATAATTCGAAGCTTCAAGATCCATTGTCCATTGTCACAAGCGTAAAATGATTAAGCTGCCTGAAATAATTTCTTGAAGCTCTTCATATGAATGGTACAGGCAAATCTAGGACATCTTCCTTTTATGAGCTGGTGATCGGCAAGTAAATACTGGGCACCATCAATCTTTCTGATATTAACAGCAAAACGTTGGAGTTAAAAGGCAGAGATTTAGATTTTCACATGGTACAACGGAATAACATAGTCTAAAATTGTTGCATATTAGAAAAGGTGTACCCAGAAAAGACTCACTTAACCTCTTCCGTACCTTTTTTTTTCTCTAAGAAATTAATTGGCGGACCAATCAATTGCATTGCATGTACGATGAACAGTACACCTGTACTATATAAGCGACCCGGCCACTTGTTTACATTTTTAGGCCTACAAGACATGTTTTTAGTCGTTTCATTGTGCATACGGTTCTTGACAATTGACAAATAACCTGTCCAACTGTGTTATATAGATGCGCAAGGATTATATTGAATGTCAATGAACAGTGAAACTGTGCCATACTGGTGGAGTCCACTTTTACTTTGTTCGATCCACCGGACACATTTGAGTCGTTCCATCATACACAGCCTCTTGATAAATAAACAAATTGGATGAGTCATGCCTTCCAGATTTTCTCATCTTTTAAGATCAAAGTATTATTCATCCAAGAAAACCACTTTTTATTCAGATGGGAGGATGCTTTGGATGAGATAGGGATTTCCTCCTTCAAAGACATTATTGGGCTCATAATCTAGGTAGTGGTACTGTTGGAGCAGTGGTCTAAATTACATCTGAAGACAAGTTTTGTTTCACATGAGTCTTCAGTGGATCAAACAATCCATCGGTTATGTGGTCCACTAAAATTCCCCCCCTTTTCGTGTTCTTAGGTAGAAGTGTAGACATATTTTTTAACTCATCTCATGGCTTAAGAACCCAAAAGGGATTAAAAAAAACTCCAAATTTTCCTTGTGTCTGCATCCTCCTATTCAGAGATGTTGGTGGACCAAGGTACCTGAGATTGGTTAAGTAAAAGGTGCCTGATATTGCTGGACCAGCTAGTGAGAGAAGGCAACAATAGACAAAGATGGGTCAGTACCGCCTGTATGTTTCCTGCTCACACAACATCTAAACAGGCTAGAAAGGAGTTGGAGAAGAGAAGATAAATGAAAAGATGAGGTAGAAAAAAAGTGTTGGGAAAAACTAAAAAGAGAGAACAATGAAGGGTTAAACTGAGTAGTGGTGAATTGACCATTCAAAAAAAGTAGTGGTGGGCACGTGCCTTATGTCCATCGTGGGATATATTGTACCAAAACCAAAGATTGAAGAAAGTGACAGTGTGTGGGTTGAGGGGCATTACCAAAATGGGTTACACTCCAAACACTATCACTCCCCCACTTTTCCATCTAGATACTGATATGATGTCAAATCTGAGGATTCTTCTTCTTCTCTGGTTGAAACCTCCACCTCTATCTCTTTGTCTTCTTCACAATCTCTCTACAGGCAGCTGATTTTCCATGGCAAACACATGCAGGCCTCATGATGCCACCCATAAATTGCTGTGTGTGTCATGTGTGATCAAGTTGGGGATAGACTTGAACTAGGATTATGGGGACCTCACATCCATGTGTGCTCAACTATATGCTTGCCATATCAAGATACTGAGCCCACAATCTTGTCACCTTCGAGGGCATTTCACTTTAGGTGAGTGATTAGAATGGACGACCAAGTGGAGCCCCGACTTCTCTGTGTGCTACATCTTCGCATGCTTCATTGGCTTCTCTCTTTCACATCTCACTTGTGTCTTCTAAAATCTTTAACCTTTATGGGAATACCTTTTCACCTATTTTATTTTATCTTTCGCACACTCTCATGCAACAACAACTACATTACAATAACACACTGTTTAGCATTTCCACTGAATACCAATTTAAATACTCTATTCTTACCTCATATTATTGTCTTTTAATCACAGTTTCAATTGGATTAAAATAATGTTCAAATATTTTTTTTTATATAATATCACAATAGTTATAAATTTATATTCTTCTGATTTCAACGTGATAGTGATGTATCTCTCAAGTGTCAATTTGTGAAATTCGTATTATCTTGTTTCAAACACAACTCTTGTAATTTACGTCTCACGTAGTGTTAAAATAAGTCATGGCTTGAGTGTAGTAGTAGGAAAAGATAAATGTTTATTAAGTTTCCACACATTTTATTTTAATATATAAGCCACCATGGGTCCTCTCTCTCTCCGTCGTCTTTGCCCTCCCTATCCTGCAGGTAACTAGGGTTTGTCAGAGACCACAACGTGAGTTATTTTGGTGACTATGTGCTCACTGGAAGCGTTGTGGTATCTAGCCCTAGCGTGGTGAGAATTTGGTTCCCTGTATGAGTTAAAAATTGTCTCTGACGACGACACATGACGAAGAGCATACGAGGATCTTCTGCGCGCACACACATGCACCAAAAGGCTGCTGCTGGTGCACTACTCCAGACTGTATGACACACTTTACAGAATCCAAAGCTTAAAACAGTTCAATATTTCAAAAGATTGTGTCTATTGTAACTATGACCTAATTTTAAAGATTTACGACTGTTTTTTTTATCATTAGTAATATATAATATATTAGAGTAATCGGAGCGTTTTAACCTTGTACACAAAACATAAAAAGGAAAAAAATAAAATACAAGACAAATTATGTAGTAGAAAATCAAGTGAACCGACTTAAGAAATATACATACTTCTAAAATAAAAATAAAAAAACAACATTGAGCATAAATTTTTTAAATATTTTGTGTTTTTTTAGACAACTTTTGTTTGAAGTGATATTAATGTAACTTTTAAAATTTCAATAAATAATATAATTATTAGACCATGTAATTTTTAAGAGTGATCCACTTCGTATTCTAGAAAAAGATTAACAAATTCTTCACTTAATAAGACATTTACCTGCAAGCTCGGAACATCGTACATAAAACACGTTTTATTGAGTGGAATACACCACGAGCTGTGGACTCAATCCTAGAAATAAAGAAAACTTTACTTTGACTACTATTTTTCATATCTGAAATCCATTGGACCAAAAGTAAAATAAGATATCACATTCCGCATCTCTCGGATGCCAAATAGTACCTTTGCAGCAATGAATGCAACATCATGGTCAAAAAGATTTTTATTCCAATTTATTTTTCTGTCCAACCTATTAGGTTATTAAGTCATACTAATTTTAATAGTTTTAAATAAAAAGCAACTCTAAGTACTCCGAAAAAGTTCTTTTAATATGATAACTTACTAACTTGAAAAAACAAATTATCTCAACCAATTGTATAGTAAAGGGAAAACAAAAAATTATTAGATGATTTCATATCAAATAAAGTCCGTTTAAATTTTAAATACTTTTTTCATTAGTTTGTTTGCTAACTAAAATATAATATTTCATTATTAGAATGAAATAGTAAAAGCTTATGAAAAATGGTTTTCAAAAGATAACTTTCTTATATATTTTTCACTTTTTTATTGCCTTGTATGAATATTTATCTGAAATTGATTTATTAATGGTAAATTTAATCATTACCGCTTTTATAATTAAACTTTACCCATTGGAACTTTTTATTTTATAATAAATTTCACTTAAATAATTTTATTTTTCAAAATAATTAGTCAGTACAATAAATGTTGATATATTTTAGTTTTAGTACAATATATTAAAATAATAACTTTATTGTTGTTAATTGAGGTAAACTAAATATATATTTCTTCTTTAAGAATTATTTAAAATAATATTAATATCAACTAACATTAAACAAAATCACTAAGAATTTTAAATTTATATAAAAAAAAGTAAATAAAATGATACCTTGAGAGAATGATTAAAGATCAAATATTCAATTATCTCGACCGACTATTTATTTAAATTTGTTTTTGAAATATTTGAAAAAGACAAAGATGTGGGGAGACAAGAAGAGAAAGAGTGGTTCTGATGGCTTTAACACTACCCAAAGGCCAGAATTTAACATGGCTGGATTTGCGGCTACTCTACGGCGGTGGATTCGGAATTTTTTTTACTGATGTTAGCGTTGAAATAATCCATCTTCGTTATGCTTTCTATGTTTTCTTCTCCACCATCGACTCTCAGAACAAGGTGGCTATATGGGTGGAGAAGTTGACGCTTCCAAAAACATCTTCCTGTTTCGTTTTCTTAACATCACAAACCAAACAAACTACAAATAATCTTCCCTTTGCTTTCTCATACGTTGCTTTCCACATTTCCAGTTATGTCCACGAAAAACCCGGAAACATATTCATCATCAAACACAGGTTGCATTCATTACACTTCGATTATTGATAGAACTTTCTTTCATACAATTCATTCCGACATCAAACTACGCATCATTACGAACTATAACAACACATTCCAAAGTTCAATTGCAAGTGTTTGAATGTCAGATAAATTACTAATATTGAGCCTGAATTCTTAGTGGAGGAAAAATTAACAAGTTCAACAATGTATTACTAGTAATTTATTTAAGATTTTGGATGGTAAATAATATCATAATTTTACTACTATAGATTCAATTTTTTACAACGTTTTACCAAAAAAAAAATTATAACAGTTTTACATGATATTTTTTATGCTTAATTACCACTATAATAAAATAAAATCTTTTAATAATAATTAATTTTAATAATAAAAAATAATTATTCGTGACCAAATTAGTTACTAACATATAAACAAGAAATTATTGATAATTAAAATAATTTAAAAAATTATAGTTGATCTATAAATTGATAATTAAATAATTTTAAAAAATTATAGTTGGTCTACAAATTGGTAACTAAAATAGTTTCTATTATATATTATTCTCTAAATTAATTTTCGATTAAAAAATTAGTATCTAAATATAATATACTTTGTAATGTACACTTTTGGTTCTCTAATTTGTTTGTTTGAAAAATTAAAAAAATTCATAATTCTTACTTGGTGCAACCAAGTAATCTAATTTTCAAACAAATTATTAAGCCTTTTTTTTATGATGGCTGTATATATATCACAAATGCAAACAATAGTCAATTAGAAAATTGTCATAATAAATCTAACTATAATTTGTTATGTAGATTTATTAATTACACACTACAATATTTTGTAGTTTAGACCATATTAAATTAGACAACGGTTAAATAAATATAGCCTAAACATATAATAAACAATATTTTTATAGATGTATAAATATCATGAAAGTCATGATTATATAACTGTTACTTTAAACTATGTGGATAAAATCAGAAAAAATATGGTCTAAAAATATAGGTGAAATCTAAAATCAACTTAAAAAATTGTTGTCTATTGTAAGAATTTTAAGTAACGGTTTTAAAAGTATTATCGTACTAAAAACCATTATTTATTACTTATAGCTACACTCCACGTCTAAAATATTATGATCTAATCTTTAGACCACGATTTTTATAATTTAGATTACAATTTTATACCGTTGTCTAAAGTGATTTTGTTGCAGTAACAAATGCATTGGTATCCTTTTAATCAAAATTTTGAATCTTGATTAATGCTATAATTATATTAAAATAAATAAAAGCGATGAGAAAGAAATTAGGAAAAAGAGGAAGAGGACAAAAGGGTGTGTGGTGAAGAAGATGGGAAGTGGGACAAGATGAGGATGGAGATACCTTCATCGGAGAGGATGGGTTCCTGCCCACTGCCCTCTTCTCTTCTTTAACCTTTTTCACAAATTAAATAATTCTCTCTCAATTTTAGAGGCTCACATTTAACACAATAAATAATTATGATTCTTTATTGGCTATAAAAACTTTTAAGTCAAGAGAAACATGGCCACATATATATTTTAAACAATTTCCCGTGTAATATTAAGAGTTATCAAAATAAAAAAAGTGATATTTAAAAAAAAAACATTTTTAAATAATTTTTATCATTCACAACATATATTTGTTAGAAAAACATTTTACCCTTAATTTATTATTAGTATTAGTATTATTAATATTACTATTGTAAGTTAAGTTAAAAGATGATAAATTTCAGCAAGGACTAATTGTTATAAATAAATTTTAACTTATCATTTCATTAATGCGTGACAAATATTAATATTAGTACGGTAAGCAAATTTAATACCAATTTCAATTATTGAATTACTAATCTTACTCCAATCATTTTGAAAATTTGAATAGAATAAAATCTTCCAAAAGCTTTTCAATTTTTTATCATTATAGGCAACATCAATAGTATATTTTATGTATAATGTGAAACAACACATTATTTATTTATAACTTTTTGAAGAGATACGTAAGAAGGAGAGACACCACCAATTAGACATTAGTCTAACTTAAATAGGAGATTGATATTATTTTTCGTAAAAAAAATATTAAAGTTAATGAGTTTGCAACTCTTTTTATTTTGATATTCAATTTTTTCATTCTTATACTATGATATTTAGATTCACATTTCTAATAATTGATTTCTTAAATATAAGTCTCTTTCAATTATTTATCTTCAATGTGAATTTTTCATATTAATAATCTTTTCAAGCTAGAAAATGAGTTTCATTTTATCTTCAATAAAAACCTTTAAAAAGGTAAGTTTATGAGTTTGCTTCATGCTAGAATTTCTCATTTTTCATACATAAAAATTTGCTTATTTTTATGTATACAACTTCTATCAATAGGAGATTAATAGTGACTTTCGTTTCGTTGGATTGAGCACTTATTACTAGATTATGATTCAATTCACGAAACAATTGATAATCATTAAAAAGTCATAATATAAATGAGATATGAACTCAACCACATATAAAATTGACATCATTATTAATATAAAATATTAAAACTATAAATTTATGATCTTATTTTTATATGATGATATACTTTTTATTTTTACCGGATATGTGACTTAAAACCATAATTGAATTCCCAAAAACTTTTTAATTTATATTCTACAGTGATTTAGAAAAGTAGTAAAGACCAATATTATAAAGAATTTGTGATATAGGGTCACATGTTATGTTATCTGTCATAAAAAAATGAAAATGAGACCCGAATCATAACTAAAAAATAAAAATAAAGACTTTTTTGGTTACAGAGTCTTTCTCTTTGTTCTATTTTTTATCTATTTTAAAATTTAGGTTTGGAAGTTTGTTGTGGTTGGGGCATTTGGTTGAATTATTACATGGACACATTCCTGTTACCAGGCAATAATAAATGGGTGATGTGTGAGCATACATTCCTTCGCCTTATTCACTCATCTTCTCCAGTATTATGACATGTTGACATTTCATATTTCATTTTAGTGGTGGAAGATAACGCTATTTCTCAAATGATATTTGAGAATATATATATATATATATATATATATATATATATATATATATTTTTTAACCATGAATGTGTTCACTTTTTTATATAATTAAAAATAATAAAATTATTATTTTTATATTACTATTATTATAATTAGAAAATTGAATATAAATAATTATAATTATTTTATTTTAAATATTTTATAAGTGGTTTTATAATTAAAAATGATTAAAATTTTAAAATTATCTTAGAAAAATTAATTAAATTTAGATAAAAATTTAATTTAAAAAATAAAATTGAAAAACAAATGTAAACAAAAAAAAAAAAAAAAAATCCCTTTGAATATATAAAAAGAATCTTCTTGGTATATTGATATATAGGTATACATTTCTTATTATCACTAAAGCAAAAAGGAAAACATAAAATTATGGAAAACTAGTCTCATAATTGATGAATGGATGTTTTCAACTATAAAACGAGTAAAAAAAAAGTCAAAATAATCAATTATATCACACAAATGATTGATCATGTTTAATTTTCTCCATTTTAGTGATTGAAGTCACTGATGTATGTTTCATTAGTAACCAATTTTAGTGATCAAAAGTTATTAATGACTATAGTGATTAATTTAGATATCAATTTAAAAAATGAAAAATTATTGGTTATTAAAATAATCATTATTATAAATAAAAAATTATAATTGGTCACTAAATAGGTCATTAATTGATTTGAGACCAATCTAGAAATTAAGTCATTTTGGTAGCAAAAATTTAGGTAGTTAAGTTTTAGTGATCAATTTTCTTTGGTAGTCAAAATCATAGTAACTAATTTTAAAGACCAATTTAGTAACCAATTATAATTTTTTATTCATAATAGTGACTATTTTATTAATCAATAATTTTTTATTTTATAAAATGATATCTAAATTGGTCACTATAATGACTAACAATGTTTAATCATTAAAATTGGTTATTGAGTTTAATATCTCTACCTTTTCTCTACCTTTCCTTTACATTTAATAAGAGGAAGAAAAAAACCTATACAGGGGATATCCACCGTAAAATATATTATATCTTCTTGTTAGTATTTTTTTATTTAAATATTTTTAGAACTAAGTTTCTGAAATAAAATTATTAAAGAGGAAAAACATTAACAATTTGAATAATTATTTATAGTTTAATTTTATAGGTTTATGTAATTTAAATGATTTAAAAAAAAACTAAATTTATTTAAATTTTAATTCTGTAATGCAATTTCATTCGAATTTATTTATTTATTTTTAAATAATTTTATTTATTATGGTTCAAGTGAATACTCAAACTACTACCAGCAGACAGATTCTTTTAGATAATACAATATTCTAGATTTAAAAATTAAATTAAATATATTTGATTTATTTAAAAAAAAATATTATTTGAAATAGAGAAATGACGAAAAATGTGTAATTTGGGTTCAGATGAATTTTGGTGGTAGATATTTTTGTGTGATAGGAACCACAATTGATGAGAATTAGAAAGACCAAGGCACCAAAGTTTCTCACACCTCCTTTGTCTGCCATTGTTATTATTGCCTACTTTTATATCAAGATATCATACGACAAACACCCTTAAACAACACCTTAACGTGCTTCACTCTATCATATTCCACTTCCTATATCTCTGCAACCCTTCTTTTTATTTTCTTCAAATTCAATTCAATTTTTCATATTGCTTAATACATTTTTTTCCGATCACATATATATAAGATTAAATTATTTCTTTTATTAATATCATTCACATTGTTACACCATAGATTACGTACATTATGCTCTACAATAATCATTTTTATTGTTAAGCGAGGGCTTGCAGGATGACATGTATCTCACTCAGCTCTACTACACCATCTTCTTCGTCAAAGTTGATATAATTTTCATATCTTACGAATTTATTTTTTTTGTTATTTTCTACTATTTGAAATTAATAATTATGGTCTACCTTTATCTATAAAGATATTGTCGCCACGGCACTCAACATAATGGTTCAAGAGTATTTTCCGATTCCTAACAGAGGTACGATCTTACAAACAATAAAGAAAACTAATATCAATATAAATAAAATCAAACTTCTCACATAAATTAAATCTTCTTCAACTTCTTTCTAATGTTCAATGGCAGAACTTGGACAAAAAATTTAGGAGTGCCAATTTAGATTTTTTTATATATAATTTATTAATTAATTTTTTTTTTTACTTAAATCATTTTCATACCACAATTCACACTTTTCAATTTTTAATTTTCTTAATTGATTGAATTCATGCAAAATAGATATTCTAATTTCTATTCCAATTAAAGATTATTCAACTAATTCAGTGTATGCAAGGAAAAACATAAAATCCCAACATTTTATAATGTAAGGTTATATTAATTTGAGAAAAATATAATTAGGATTAATACCAATTTCATAAAAAAAATCCCTTAAATCAAGCTAGTTTTCATACTAATTTAGGGAAAACTTAATTTAGAAAAAATATAGTAATGGGAGAGTCATAAATCTAACGTACATAAATCATACTAGAATACTGATTTAGGAGATCTTATGTGTATGAGTTCTTCGATCTCTCTGTTCTCTAATCTTCATTTCTCAATCTGTCTTCCTTTCTACTTTTACACTTTATTAATGGTTTGTTGTAAAAAAACTTTATGATCAAATACAAAACCTTAATTCTTTATTAACCAAGGTCCATGCAATTAATTTTTATTTTATTTTTAAAAAATATATAAATAATGTATATATATATATATAACTTAATCAAAATAATATAATAACATATAAATATAAATTTTAAAATTATATAAATATATAAAAATTAAAATTAAAAACCTTGAGGGAGCCATGGTCCTTGGTCATATGCATGGTCCGCCATTGTAGGTGCTTACAAAATTAATATTAAGGTATTTGAATATTTTGAAAGATCTTAACAATAAGTTAATAATAGAGAAATTCTAAGTTAATATAAGGTGTTGTTTTGGTTCTCTTTTAAGAGAAGTAAATGAAAAATTTTGATGTCTTTCCACGTGAATCTAATGAAAATATGTCATATAACATTATTTTAGTTGACGGTCAAATCTCATTTAGTTATAGAAGGTGAAGAGACTGTATACTATCGTCTTTCGTCACCACCTTATAACTACACTGTGTGACTCGTCATTCAACCCACTGACCACCCAATCCTTATCTAAAATGACTTTCAATCTTTCTCGGTTGTCTTTCAATACTCTTGAATGGTAGGTCACACAGTATAGTTGCAACATGATGATAAAGGTGGGTGGTGACGCCTAGTCTCTTTATCTCTTATGACTAAATATGATTTAATTCTAAACTAAAATAATGTAACATTTAAAAAATCACAAAAGCTAATATAAACTAAAAATATATCAACAATTGTTAGTTACATTAGTTTTCGCCCCTCAAAAACAAATATATATGTCATCTTTAACATTTTTGTTTTTCATTACGTATTGTTTATTTTAGTTTTAATATACCCTATACATTAATTTTTATATTTAATTAAAAGTGTGCGCATTTCACTAGTTAATTAAGAAATATAATATTAGTTGACAAAAATAGTTGATAAATTTCTTGAATGATGCAAAGTTCTGGTTTGTCCATAATATATAAGAAACAAATTTATTAGCATCAAGTTTGATAAAAATTTACATGTGGCTTCTTTGATCCACGTTGTTTCATTCTTATAATAAACAAGAAAACAGGAGAAGGTGCGAGTTATTATTGACATCAACAAAGTATTTTTTATTGTTTTGTTTAGTGTTACTATAAAGAGTTATTTTAGCCCATTAGCCTAAAAGTTAATTTTCCCTATTTTAAATAGTGATGACTTCTTCTTTAATAGTTGAAATAGATCCATTAATATATATATATATATATATATATGATCTTAAAGTCGCTCTTGCATTCTTGTTAAGGTA
>Ga0099822_1001690_pt1 | contig 26352 bp, 4 predicted proteins | sample CowpeawhiteBW_FD_76839 | JGI IMG/M metagenome (GOLD analysis project Ga0099822, IMG submission 76839) | Root nodule microbial communities of legume samples collected from California USA - Cow pea white BW | ecosystem: Host-associated > Plants > Roots > Nodule | place: USA: California | collected... | reverse complement strand
AACAGTGGAATAGTAAACATGGTATAATCAACCTCCCATATCTCTTGTATTACACCATAGTATGTCATTGATCCTACTACAGGATTTTGATCTTTAGATGTAGAAAATTGTAGCGACTCAGCTACAAGCACCGGGTCTCCTTGGACCGAGGCCTATATCCTGACTTCCAGCCACTTTTTGGCTTCGGGTCCTACTGGACTGAGGCCTATACCCTCACTTCCAGCCACTTTTTGGCTTCGGGTCCTACTGGACCGAGGCCTAAACCCCTCTTTGGCACCGGTTTTGAGCGAACCGCGGCCTATACCCCTCTTTGGCTTCGGGTATTTGGAGAACCGAGGCCTAAAACTTGGCTCTAATTGCAAAAATGTCACTGCACCATTATATACTTCGGTTCCTGGCCAACCGAGGCATATAAGACGAGGTAAAATGGGAATTTTGCACTAGCGAGACTTTTGATAGCGTTTTGATGCTATAATTGATCCAAATTCGAATAAAATATTTCATTTTAAATTGGAACAAGTCTATTACTTTTTAAACTTAAATTGGAATAATCAGTGTTATTATGTATGAGTATCATTATCTTTAAATTTAAATCAAATCCCATTTTTCTTTAAGTTTTAACAAGTCTCATTTATAATTGAACACAAAAGGAAAAAAAATTCTACACTAGTGGATTTGTGGGAGTTAAAAAGCTATATATATATATATATATATATATATATAATAATGAAATAATTTGATTGGGTGGAATTGTTCGAAACAAATATAGGCAGTTATGAAAAATTAATGGTATTAAAATTGTCATACAAGCTATTAAAGCATTAAAATTCCTTTGAAACGATAATGAAAGTTGCACAACTACAATACTAACTATGCAAGAGAATTTAACTCAAGCATGTAATTAATAGAGGCAAGAAAAAAAATTAACAGAAGAATAAAATTAATTTCGAATGTATAAGAAGTGAAATTATATTAACCAGCATAAACACATTTACTACTATGCTTGTGTGTAAATAATTTTTAAATATCCATAAATTATTTCAATTTTAAAAATAGTAATTAAAAGGGTAAAATTAAAAATACAACTAGTTATAAATATAATTATAGATATATAGTTGTAGATAAAATAAAATTTAATTATTGAAATAAAAAATATTATAAGTAATATTATGTAAATAATTATTTTATTATTAATGTAAATATTGTGTACAAGAGAAAACGATCTTATAATATTTAATTACTTTAAAATTCATTTTTAACATTTTTCAATAAATCTAGTCATTAATATATTAATGTATTTTGTTATTGATGTGGTGGACAATCACAATAAATAAATGATTATGATTATGGAGATAAAGTTTTTTTTTCTTGTTGAAGTTCTATCCCAAAGAAAACATATATTAGAATTAGATTCATATTTAATAGTTGATAGGTTATATTTTTTCATATATGGTTATGATTGTAGTCATTGTCATGGTCATTGGGAGATTGTGGTTCTATATGGTTATATGACATTAGTCTTACACATATAAGACCTTAGACACCACTTTTACACCAAAATCTTAAAGCAATGTTGTTATGGTTCTTTATTCTTATATAGTGTTTAACTTTGTCTTTTCTATCCAATGTGGAACTTTGACTCACACTTGGACTATTCCCAACAATAGTATCACATGATCTGTCAAATATTTCTTAATAACATAGAGAGTGGTGACAATAATAATCCATTTCTTGCACATAAATGTCAAAATGGTGATCACCACCGGCCCATAAAAGCGACATAAGTACAAGATCATTGAAACAAAGATATTTTAGTGTATCAGGAACACGATCATGAAGTTTGTCTTTGCAATGAACACTCAACTGTATAAAACACAACTCCTTTGGATGTAATTTATTAGTTATTTTAGTAGTAACTTTATGTTGCAGAGAAATATTTTTGAGAAACAATTAATCATTACTCTTGTTACCTTTTAACTATAGAGTAAGAAATAACAACTAACATAGTGTTCTCGTAATTTTGAAAAATAAATCCGTCATTGCTCAATTTTTTCTTTAATAGGATAACTTTAAAGAAGACCAAATTCTCTTACATGAACTCAGGTAAATATGATGGATATATATTTTTAATGTATATGAATAATTAAGTATACATTAAGCATGAGATTATATATATTTATGAGTGTTCTAATAGGATAGACAGAATAGATTCAACAAACAATAGATATTACTAAGATAAGCTTTAAATATAATCTTAAAAGTGAATTTTAAGTCTAATTCAACCATACAAAACTTAATTATAAAGTAAAATTTACACCTATTTATATATATTATATTTACAAACGAGTGATCTCCAACATTATTTAATACTATTTAATAATATATTTATATTTTTGTTCTTTAACTTTATTTATGGATTGTTTGCACTACCGTCATCTGGCATTCTCCAAACTTAAAATTTCGTTAATTTGAGACTTTGTATAAGATAATTAATTTATTATTAGTCCAACAAATGATTTATTTGATTTTAAATAAAGGGTTAAATATGTTTTTGGTCCCTTAACTTTCAGTGAATTTTGGAAATTAGTCTATTTTGAAACTTTAGACCAATTTAGTCCTTCATCTTTTGAAATACGTGGATTTAAACCTTTTAATCAAATTTTGTTAAGTTTATTTGATATTTCAAGCACATTTCATAATAGTATTTGACTTAACATTAAAGTAAAAATGTGTCAAACAGTATAAACAACTCAAATACAATCTTGAAATGCGTATGAAACATCAAATAAACCTAACAAAATTTGATTAAAAGGACTAAATACATGTATTTTGAAAGATGAAGGACTAAATTAGTCTAAAGTTTCGAAATGGACTAATTCCAAAATTAACTGAAAGTTAAGGGACCAAAAACATATTTAACCCTTAAATAAAACTTATAAAATTTAATAATAAAAATACAATTTATTATAATAATAAAATCAAAAATGTATTATTAGTCAAGTATATCCATACATATAGTCTACATTATTCAAATATTAATATTAATCCATTATGATTTATTTAAAACATGATTGTTAGTTTTGAAATGGTGATTTAAGCCAAGAAGGGAGGGGGCTTGAATTCACTATTTAAAACTTTTTCGAAAGCTTAAACTCTTTTCAATTGAATCAACTAGACTAGAAAGTTAGGATGTAAAAGCAGCAGACCAGTACACTTTCAATCAGTTGAAAAATAAAAATAGCTGACTAATTTGTTCTTAAGCTATAAAACAGTTGATTAAAAAGACAAATCAATCTACTAAAATACTGAGAATTTATGCAGAATACAAAATTCGTAGATTTAACTCAAACAACAATCTTTCACATATGAGACTTGTTCCAATCAATTTTTTTAACTATTATACAGCCTCAGATTACACAAGAACCATTAAAACACAGCAAAGAGTGAATTACTCCATTTTCTTGAGATTTTAAAGTGATTCAAAGAGAGTGAGAAGAGGGAAAGAGAATTACACAGTTTTTTTCATACTGATTCACTCAATCACATAGCTACATTTAGTTTTCCAGGACAACCTGAGCTTGGTTTCCACTATATTCAAAAGTTTTACAAATCAAACACCAAGATTAGACTTTTGAACAAAGAACCACACAAGATTTTTGACTCACTAAAATCTAGACAACTACCCTGCAAAAATCACACTTACAGACCTAAAATCACATCAAACAAATAACCAGAGGCACTAGAACATCCAAACCTGATGGTGGCTCTCCCTAACCAACCATACATGTGTTCTTCAAGCTACTCATAAGCGAAAATGCCTCTAAGATCAACCAAGATTTTCAAACTTCACGTTGCAGTTGTGTATTGCAAAGAGAGAAAGTGTTTTCGAAGAAGAATGACAAGATTTCGCGCTTAAAAACTCAGAAATGTGACTCTACTATCGAAAACACAACATATATAGTCTAGTTTAAGTGAAAACAATCAATTGAATTTTTTGTACAGTCAGCTGATTTCACTGGACTTAAGTGAAATCAGTCGATTGAAAAATAACTCAACTGACTGAATATATTCATACCAGAAACTATATATTGCAAGCATTGTAACATGATACATATTATTTCTAGATTTAACACACTAAAAACTTAATCTTCAAGTGGATCCTCATCAATCTTCATCAACCATATGTAATCTTCATACACTTAACTTTATCAATTCTTTGCTTCAAACTTACTTCTGCCAACAATGATAATATATGAATAATATACACTGATATAATTAAGACTTAAGTATGATAAGAACATGATATATATATAAAATAACAAGTTTAAAATTTAAGTCTTATAAGACATAATTATTAAAATATATTGATATAAAATTAAATTTAAAATCTTTATCTTAAACATGATCTTACACCACAATAAATAAATAAATATATATATATATATATATATATATTAGAAAATATAATTTCAGCTAACAATAAATTAAAATATCAACAACTAAAATTCAATCTTATAAAAATTTAACATTGAAGTACAAAATAAATAAATCAATATCTCATATAATTGAAGTAGTTTTGACATGACATGAAAAATGTATTTATGAAAATTTGTGTTAAAATAAAAAATATAAAAATCTTAAAAGTGATTTCTCATATTATAATAAAAAGTAAATTAAGATTTTATAAAACCTGAGTATACGAACATGATATAAATTTAAATCATGATGTTTAAATAAAATTTAAAATAACTTTCGTCTTGAAAAGGTATTTTCATCAATAGTTAAATAAGGCTTTTGTTAGAGTGTTAATTTTATAAAAGTATAATTATTGATTTAGTTCCCTTAATTTTTGGTTTTGTTCAATTTGGTTTCTTTATTATTGGTGGGTTCAATTTAGTCCTCAATTATTTAAAAAGGTTCAATTTGGTCATCTCCGTTAGGTTGGACGTGTCAAGTTGTGAAATTTTTAATTCTTTTTTAAAATTCAATTTTTCTTATTTTTAATTTTTTTCTAAAAATTTATAAATTGTCACATGTCAGGTTACCGTCATGCGACATGTCTTTACAATCATGATACGTGGCAGTGGTAATAGTTATTTTGAATTTAGTCTTCTATTTAAATTTTCGGTTCAATTTTGTAATGATCCAATTTTATTTTTTCCAAATTGAGACCAAATTATTAAATAAACTTAATTACAACTTATATATACATGTTACAATAATTTTTTTGAATATATACATTAAATCATTTCACCTAAAAACTCAAATTATTTTATTTTTTACATTAGTATCTTTGTAATTTTTTACACTTGAAATTTTTTAAATTTTGTACACTTGTAAAAAATAAAATAATTTGAATATTTAGGTGTAAGGATTTGATGTATAAATTCAAAAAAAAATTATTTTAACATGTATATATAAGTTAGAATTAAGCTTATTTACTAATTTGGTTTCAACTTGAAAATGACAAAATTTGATCGTTTTAAAAATAGGGATACTAAATTGAACTAAAAAAACAGATGACTAAATTGAAAACAACTATTACTACTGTCATGTGTCACGATTATAAACTACTACGTGACACGACCGTATCCTAACATGTGACAATTTATAAACTTCTAGAAAAAAAAATTAAAAATTTAAAAAAAAATTATGATTTGACACGTGTCCTGTATGGACATGGTGTTAACTCTAATTGAACAGATAGAACCAAATTGAACCCTTTAAAATAATTAGAAGAATAAATTGAACCAACCAATAATAATAAGGAAATTAAATTGAACCAAACCACAAAATGAGAAACTAAATCAATAATTATACCTTTTATATAAGTTATGTAAGAATATTATGGCAAAGTAGAATTTGTAAAAGTTAAATTAAGACTTCATAAATTAAAACTAACAATAAATACAACTAATTTTGTATGCAATTTTATTTAATAATTACTCTTTTAATGAATACAATACATTTGCTTGATAAACACATTACATTTACTTTACCCATTGATTAATTATTGGATTAAATTATGTGAATACAGAATAACTGAAAATAATTAATACTCCATTATAAGTTAAAAAACAATTATTTTTAGATAAATTACAAATATTGGAAACATATATTATTTGAAATGGCTAAAATAATTATATTTTTAGTACTTTTATGATTTTGAAGCATGACAAATAAAAATGATGAAATGAGTTTGAATTTAAATACTTTATCTTTATTGGCAAAGTAAAATTTTATTTTTATTCTCATATTTAGGGGTGGCAAAACGGACCAACCCGATCCATTTGAGTTTGGTCCGTCTGTGGCCCGTAAAAAATAGGTCGGGTCAGGCCGGCCCATCAAACAGAAACGGGCCAACAATCACAATCCGTCTCATATAGAACGGGCTAACGGGCTGGGTCGGGCTGGCCCGTCCACTTTTTTTTTCTTTTTTTTTAAACTTTTTTAATTTGTTTTTAATTTGTTTATTTTTAAAATTTGTTTATATTTACATATAAATTATTATTAAAGGCATATTTAATCAAATAAAATATTTTTAAAATTTTTAATTGATTAGTTAATGTTTTTAATTAGATAAATTAAAAATTATTAAATTTATATATTCAATTATAACTAATAATGAAACTTAATTTGTAGGTGTTAATAATTTAAATTATAATATTATTATATATTTACATATTTAAAAATATAATATAAAAAATTAATATTTTTAATTACTTTATTTTTTAAAACATACTAGGATGGACTGACCTGTACTTTGGCCTGTCAAGTTGATGGATTAAATTGAACGGACCAAAACAGGCTGACGGATTGAAATCTTCAACCCAACCCATCTTTTTTAACACGAGCTGACGGACTGGCCCGTTGAGTCCGCCGTTTTGCCACCCCTACTCATATTTATATTCAAAAAGTATGACATTTTTGTCTCACAGTGCAAAATCTTATAAAAATATATCTTATAAAAATAGATAGTTTGGACATAACATAAGAACGAAAGAAGTAATTGCAGTGTGATGTCATAAGATTAGAATAATTTGGACTAAATAAAAGTGAGTCCATTTGATGAGGTGGTAACATATCATTAACCAAGTTAATGTGGGCTCCACTTCATTAATGTCTATTTATTGATTTTACATTTCTAATGAAAAATTTTATGCGATGGTTTAAAAATAATATTATTTTAAGGCATGTTATTGTTAAGGTTAAAATACCTTTTTATCCCAATTTTCGTCAAGTTTTTTTAAATAAGTCCTAATTTTAGTTTTGTGTTCAAATAGGTCCCAATTTTTGTCAACTATGTTCAATTGGGTCCTTTTTTGCTAACACCGTTTAAATCATTAACGGCCATGAACAGTGATTGTCATGTGTCATTTCGTGGTTTTTTTGAATTTTTTTGAATTTTTTTATTTTTAATTTTTTTTTAATTTTTTTTTAATTTTTTTTTTTAATTTTTTTTAAATGTACACGTGTCACTTTGTGGTTTTTTTGAATTTTTTATTTTATTTTTTTGAATTATTTTTTAAATGTCCACGTGTCAATCTAGTAGTGTGCCACGTGTCAAAGTCAATATTCTATATTCAATTTGGTCCCTATATTTGTTATTAAAATAAAAATAAATAAAAAAATTTAAAAATAAAAAAAAAAATCAAAAAAATCACGAAGTGACACGTGACAGTCATTGTTCATGGCCGTTAATGATTTAAACGGTGTTAGCAAAAAAGGACCCAATTGAACAAAATTGACGAAAATTGGGACCTATTTGAACACAAAATCAAAATTAGGACTTATTTGAAAAAATTTGACGAAAATTAGGACCAAAAAGGTATTTTAACATATTTTTAACAACCAAATAAAGTATTAATATGTTAATCTTATAAAACTTTTATATTAAATTAAAAAGTAAGAAAAGAAAAAAAGAGGTTTTAAAAATAATAATATACAAAATGAAATATAAAGAAAAAATTAGAGTGAAATTGAATCAAATCTTAATTTAAAAATAATTGTCGATTATATATTAATATTTTTTTTATAAATTTCATGTTTGAATGAAATAATTTAAGAATGTAATTTATTTATTTTGTGTATTTAAAATTTTTTGAGGTAGAATGAGTTAATTGAATGAAAAAAATTGAAATTCAAGAATTTTGAGAACATATTTTAAATTAAAAAATAGAATTTAAAATTTACTAAGAAAAGAGAAATTGAAATTTTACAAATAGTAACTTCTTCTTTATACGTATTATAAAATGAAAACCAAATTAATAAATTTTAAATGAATATTTAAATTTAACTAATATCTTTTTTCAATTTTGATTCTAAAATACATATTTTTGAAATAAAAATTTATTTTGAAAGAGTAATTCAATTAGATTATCCAACCATAAAAATTGAAATGGAACATATTTTTATTATTTATATAAATAAAATATTTAAAATGAAGATAATTTAATTATAAATAATTTAAATATAATGTATTTTAGTTCTTTAAAATGGTTGAAAATATCTAAGTTAAAGAAACTATAGTCATATTTCATGTAATCAAGTTTCATTAATTAGTATTTAATAAGTGATTCTATATCATTAATGATATTTATTGATGAACATTTACAATGTTCAAACTTAATAGTCCTAATTATATTTGCATTTATGAGTTTTAACTTTCATGTTACCATTAATTTAGATTCACAATGATTGTTATTATTAACAATTGTAGTAACTACTATGATAATTCTCATTACACCTAACACCGACCGAAAATTTTCATTATCCTACGTGGTGGAAAAGATTACAATAGTGTGGTGGTAATATGTAAGATCAGTTTAAGTTCCAAGCAAGTAAAATCTTTATTTTAGGCCTTTAAAAAAAGCTCAATAAAAAATATTAGGATTAATATATTTTTATTAAATTAATTGTAAAATTAAGTTTGAGAATAAAATTTAATTAAAATATTATAAGTGATTATAAATTTTTATTGATACTGAAAATGATATTTAATGAATTAATTTTTTTTTTAATAAATCATAATTTTGTTTAGGAAAAGTAAATGGTTAATTGTCTCTATTATCTTACTAATCAATTCTTATTTTTATTTTATTTTCTTTCTTTATAATTTCTCATCTAGTTATTCTACTCTTTGGCTCCTTGGTTTCTTTTTGAACATTGCTTCACTAGTTTAGCTTGATACATTAATCAATTTTCATTGGTTTATTTTCATATGTGATGTGTGTGTGTCTCACTATCTATATTTCAAGTGGTAGAAGGAACTAGTTGACATTTACCATTTTTATGTGAGAGTGTATCATTTCAGACAAAAAGATAAAAACTAAAAGTTAAACAAATTAGTTTTATTATGTATTGAAAAAAAAATATGAAATGAAATTAATTACGACAAATTAATTGATAATTATTTACAAAAATCTTGAAAAATAAATTTTAAATACAATTATGATACATTTTAACAATACATTTACTTTACCCATTGATTATTTATCGGATTAAATTATGTGACCTCAAAATAACTAAAAATAATTAATACTACACTATAAACTAAAAATCAATTATTTTTAGACAAATTACAAAATATTGGAAATGACTAAAATAATTATATTTGTAGATGGTTTTGAAGCATGATAGGTAAGGATGATAATGAAACTTTTGCATGATACTTATCCCATTGAAGAATAGGTATGAGTATACCTAAACTCATACTTACCATTTTACCGATTCAAATATTTATTAATGTTCATATAAACATTAGCAAAAAAAAAAATCACGAGTAAGAAAATTGTAAGGGGTTATTAATTAGAATATAATGAGGTGATTATCATTAATGATATTTCCTTTAAACATTTATGATGGTCAAACTTGTTAGCCCTCATTGCATTTTCATTTTTTAGTTTTAATGTACCTTAAATTTAGATTCACACTTACTATCATTATTATTAATAGTGGTAGTAATTCCTATGATAATTTTCATCATAATCAACACACACTACAATGGTTAACAAGTTAATTGCAATTTTAGAATGGAAAAAGACATCCAAGAAAGGAGTCGCACAAAAAGAAGTTGATAATCTATATTGACAATATTGTTGATCGCACATCACAATAAATTTAAAACATGTAGATGATGTAAATATAATTTAAACTTGATAATTTTATTAATGATTATGAAGAGAAAGTATTATTATTTTTTATTCCAAGGAAAACATACTGTAGAACCGGATTCTTGTAAAATAGTACCACATGGTCCGCTGTCATATATTTCCCAATAACACTTATAGTGATGACAACCCAAATCCCTACTTTGCACATAAATGTCAAAATGATAATCAGCACCTGGCCATACAAAGTGACAGAAGTACAAGGCTGTTGGAAACCAGAAATTTTCACGAATTCGAAAATGAAATGATTCGCCGAATTTTAGCGTAACAGGACCCACATCATGTTTTTTGTCTTTGCAGTGAACAAACAACTGCGGATCTTTCACATGTAATTGGTTGGTTATTTGAATCGTAAGTTTATGAAGCTCAGGAGGAATTGTTTTAGGAACCAATCCATCATCACTCTTGCTACCTTTTGAAAGTAGAGCAAGAATTAACCACCAACAAAGTATTCTCATGATTTTGGAGATCCAATCCATCATTGCTCAATTATTTCTTTGGTAGGATAACTTCAAAGGAGACTAATTTCTCTTACATCAACTCAGTTAACCACATGTATAAATACCTCTAAAAATAATTAAATATTCATTAAACATAAAATTAGATATTCATGAGTGTTCACAAGATGTGATAGACCCAACAAATAATAGATCTTACTAAAATAAATTTTAAATATCATTTTAAAAAGTGAATTTTAAATTTAATTCAATTTCATCCATTTTATTTATAAAATAAAGTTTACGTTTATTTATATAATTTTAAATTGCTCTTATATTAAAAAATGTTTGATCTCCAACATTATTTATTACTATTTAATAACTTGTATTTTGTTCTTTAATTTTATTAATGTATTATTTGCACTAACGTCATCTGTCATGCACGAATTGGTTAAAGAGAAACGGGAATTTGAGACTTTCTTTAAGATAATTAATTCACCGTTAGTCCGATTGATGATTTATTGATTTTAAATAAAAATTATAAAATTTAATAATAAAAATACAATGTATTAAAATAGAAAATGTATTGGTTAAATATTTCCATACATATACTCTATATTATTCAAATATTAATGCTATTTCATTAAAATATGATTTGTTTAATACATATTTACTGTAAGGATAATGTATAAATAATACACCAGATATAATTAAGATTGAAGTCTTATAAGGTATTTATAAAATAACAAGTTTTAAGATTTGAGTCTTATAAGACATAATTATTAAAATATATTGATCTAAAATAATTTAAAGTATTAAATCTTAAACATGATATTACACCACAATAAGTTTTAAGATTAAATATATTTTTTATTTCTCAAGAGTGAATTTTGGAATTAGTCATTTTTTCAAACTTTATGCCAATTTAGTCCATTTTTAGAAATACGTGAATTTAATTCTTCTTACTAAATTTTGTTAAGTTTATTTAACATTTTAAATGCATTTTATGATAATATTTGAGTTAACCTTGTAGCGAAAATGTGTCAAATAGTATAAATAACTCAAATACTATCATAAAATGTGCTTGAAACGTCATATAAACTTAAAAAAATTTGGTTAAAAAGATTAAATTTACGCATTTTTAAAAACAAAGGATTAAATTGGTCAAAATTTTTGATAAAAAACTAATTTTAAATTTTACTAAACCTTAAAAAAATAAAATATATTTAATCCTAAATTATATATATATATATATATATATATATATATATATATTTATCTTATTCTCATACCCAAATTAAAATAATTAAATATTACTAATATTTAATCAATGACAACCATTGAATAAGAACAATTAATGTTCAATCAATGACAGGCATTGGGTAAGAACAATTTTTGGACTAAAGTGGAAGTGGGAGAATTTGATGAGTTTGTACCATGACATTAATCAAGTTAATGCGGGCTCCACCTCATTGATGATTATTTATGATTTTTATGCTACTATATCCTACGTCCATTTCTAATAAAAATTTTCATAAGGACCGTGTAAGAAAATATTTTTCTATATTAGAAAGATATGCTATTATTAATAATTAAATAAAATATTAATTAAGATGTTAGTCTATAAAATTTGTATGTTAAACTAGTGAAAACACATTTGTTAAGCAAATGTATGTTATTTTTTTATGATAATAAAAAATAAAATTATTATTATTATTATAAAATTAAATATAAATATTTTTATAATTTTATTAGAAATAACTTTTACGTATTTTGTAGGAGATTTTATAATTAAAAAATGTATATTTAAAGGGTAAAATTAGAAAAAAAACATGTAAAAGCAAAAAGAGAATTTTTTTATATATAGGTATATATACTTTTTATAATTTTATTATAAATATTTGTTTATTTATTTTGTAGCTAATTTTATAATTAAAAAAATTGCTAAGTTTAAAAAATGATTAAATGGAAAAAATGGTTAGATTTAAAAAAAAAACACTTCAAGAATAAAATTGGTAAAATAAGTATTTAAAAAAATATTTACTAATGTGAATTCAAAAATAGATACTAAAATAATAAAATAATAAAACTGAAAATAGTTTTTTTATTATGAATAATAATTTAAATTTTAAAAATAATTATTAAAAGGATAAGCTTGAGAAAACAGAAGAGCACACCAAAGAGGTATGTTTCATTATATATAATTATAGATTATGATTAATTATTTAAATTTAAAAAGTAATTATTAAAAAGTAAAATTAGAACAAAAGAAGAAGACACCAAAAAGGTGTGTCTCCTTATATATAACTATAGAGTATAGATATATAGTTATAAATGAACCTAATTACATTTTATTTTATATCTGTTTTAAGGTTTAATAATTTTTTTTTGTTATAATTTCTGCGATTATGTCCTCAAATTTTTTCAACTCATAGTTCTAATTTTCATAAAAAATGATGAATGTGGTTTATTTTATAAAATTGGTGTTGACATAATTTAGAGACGGTGACAATATGAGACTATAAATAAATGAAATGTAACATTATATAAGTCCAATCATCTAGGTATCTCATTGTACAAGTCTAGTCACCTTGATCTCATGTTATCATTTATATTGTCACTCGTCACTGTCAGTCAACAACAATATATTGAATTCTTCTTAACAAAATAAAGGCTACATTAAAAGAAATGGGTTAAATAACTTTAACAAAAAGTATTACCAGAAAAAATTTATTAAATCCACTAAACTCTTATTTTAAAGAGTCAAATCATGTATAAATAGTTGATGGGGAGAAAAACGGAAGAGATTAGAGAGCCAATTAGATTCATTAAAAACGTAATTAGAAAACATTACTCATCCCCATCCATTTGATAAAAGCAAAGAAAAACAAATTATTATTATAGATAAATATATTTTTTGTCCTCTAATTTCGGTGAAAATTAAAATTAGTCAATATTCGAAACTTTGGACCACTTTAATCCTTATATACAGAAATACATGGATTTTTTTTTTTCTAAGAAAAATTGTTAAGTTTAACGTTTCAACTAATAAATCATGTTTGAAACATCAAATAAATTTCATAATATTTGTTTAAAATAATTAAATTCACATATTTAAAATAATTAAATTTACAATATTTCTAAAGTTAAGAGATTTGAAAAAATTTTAAAAAAATCTAATGTCAATTTTCATTAAATATTAAAGAATAAAAAATCATATTTAATCCGATCACTATTATACATCAATATATTGCATGAAGTTTACGTTATCTTACCAATTTATAAATAACTCTATCATCGTTCTCAGAAGATAATCCCAGTTTAGGCTGTATAGTCATACTTATTCAATTTGTCTATTTAAGACGTTCAATCACATATTTTAAATATAAAAAATATTCTATAATCATACTTAAACTTCATACTAAATATATATTTTTAGACACAAGTTTTATATTGCAATACCAGATTATTTTTATATTTGCTTCTAAACATTATGAAAATTAAAATTAAAATTAAAATAAGAATACAGATTAAAAAAATTATACGATAAGAAATCCACTATACCGATTAAAAGAAGTGGTCATAGATGGATAAATATTAGATTCGTTATATAAAATTAAATTTGAAATTAAAGCTATAAATACTAGAAAAAACTAAAATTGTATTGATACTTTTATGCAACGAGAAGGAATAACTCCGAAACTCATCCTTTGTTTACCATATATACAAGAATTTCACACTATCGTTGTAATAATAAATTCATAAATTTTTCAATAAGCTAGCTCAAAATGATAATTTTTCATTAGTTTATACTTTTTTTTTGCCATGATAGTATACGTAATTTAAACATGGGCATTTTTATTCATTCATTCTTTTATTTTTAACTTTCATATCCTTAAAAAACATAAAACCATTTATCCAAATTTTTTTAGTAACAAATGATTAGCCCACAAATAAACTAACATTTCTCAATTTTCAAAAGAATTTGTCATGTTTCCAAAATCCACCATCAGTGAAGGTTTAACTAAAATTGTCACAGAAAGTTGAGACAATCCAGTGTTGGAGTAACAAAAGTGGTAATTACACTAAATTACATGTAAAAGGTTGAAAATAATGTGAATCCAAACACTGTAATTTTATTAACACAAACTAATGGGAAAATAATAAAATACAGAATACACATTGACATAGACTTACATGAAAAATACAGAAGATTGTGTACAGAAAGCAGAAACTAACTTCCCTCTTGAGATTTGTGTAATGGAAAATTCTAACTAAAGGTAATTTCTGGATTTTATCATTATCAACCAACACAAACATGTACATGAGACATAAGAACCTTCTTCTGACATCATCATCATCAAGGAGCCATGTTTCCTTGTCTTGCCTTGAGGACAAGCTCTTCAGTGGTGGTGCCAATGATTTCGTTAGCCCGTTTTAGCCCAACGCATTGATACCGACCAACAGAATCCTGAATAACAAGAGTAGTTTCCAGTCAACAAAGAAATCAAAATATTCTGACAATTATATATCTGAGAACAAATGGGAATAATAAAACCAAGTTACAGAGTGTTCCTTTAAAGAGATATACTATTATTTATATACTAATAATCACTACGGAAATATTTTTGAGGAATCTCACCCGAGTAACAATTCCCAATTTCTCTAATTTCTCAACAGCATCATCCACATCAAAATTACAATCCTCACCAAACTCTTCTTTGATTAGTTCCTCACACCATTGATCAAGATCCTGATTCATATACCAAACAGCTAATGTAAGTACTTAGACAGCAATAACAAAATCTTGCTCTTCTACGTATATAATAGAATTTCTAAATATAGAGAACAAAAGAACAAGATTGGTAATATCTTATGTTCATGTGCGTACCTGTCTTGTAGCTTTGCCCTGTTCCATCAGAATAAAGAATGAAACTATTACCTCTTTGACCTACACATTAAAGAATTACAGATTGATGGCCGTTAGTTACATGCTTAAATTTCAGCTGAGAGCCCAAGCTCTTAATACGCGGAGCAACTGGAATCCATAAAATGATCTTTCAACAATCTAACAACTTGATTACCAAATATCTAGTAGTAGCATAATCTTAAGACCCAAATAAAAGATGATATTTCTTAAATTATTAGACGTTTAAAAAATGAATTGCAAATTGGAGAGCATTTGAGAAGTAAAAGCTGATATTTCAAACAGTATCCCTATACTTTTCACTCTGTTCAGGAACATTTGATAGAAGGGAATTGTTTAAATGAGTTGCGTTGAGCTTTCAACTTTAATTTCCGTCCATATAAGATATCAAATATGGTTTTTGTTCCTTCCAAAGATATTGAGGGACCTTGGGCTGGAAGCATTCAATTTGTGTTATTTGTAGAGATGGTATAAAGGTATATTTATATCCATCCTATTATTTACAAATGGGGTGTAGTGGGTCTTGTCAAGCAAGATGAAACAAAGTAGGGTTTTCTATCCTAAGTGGACCTCATGTCCAGTATCAAGATCCTAAGGGTTTTAGCTATCTCTCCAGTTTTTAGTTTACATAGTTTAGTTTTTAAACTTTACATGTATACCGGGGAGCAATTACGGCCAATATATGATTATGGTTGCTAACAAATAGGATGATTTTTCTCCCTTGTAAGAAAATATAGACATATAAACTTGTTAAAAGAAGTGGTAAAACAAGAACTTCAAATAAGCCTAAGATATACACACACATGCATGAGTGTTCACACAATATCAGATGAATTTCCCACAAAATCCACCAATCAAATTGAAAGGTCGGTTTGAAACTCATCCAATATTGTTTAACATTCCATTCTCGTATATCAACATATAATACTTTTTAAACAGGATACCTGATCACACACAATTGCTTAAATTCAACAGCTAATGGATTCTTAGTGTAGCAGTATGGGTCAAACAAACAACTAACAAGGTGATGTGAATGAAACCATCACAAATTTAGCACGAGGACATATCATCAAGATTATATATTTTAATAACCAATATATAAAATCCCAACTCTATCCATGTTCCTCTAGATTGACAGACATACCAAAATGTCAAGAATCTGATTATGTGTTGGGAAAAAAAATGCTTCAAGACTGAGACATGTCCACATTCCGAATTTGTTATTTTTATTTGTTATTGCTTTCCTAGTTTTAAGGAGTCAGTTAGGAAGTTTTTGGTGCTTTGTTATCCCTATTTTCATGACTTATTCCTTGCGATCCGCTAAGCAAATTCTGCTTTTCTTTTCTTAAAAAAACAAATTCCAACAACATGATTAATAATAAGTTAATAACAAATTTACAGAAAGAATTTGAAACAAAACCTTTGTCACACTAAAAGCTTCCGTTCATGGGAATCACTAACAGGCAAACCCATTGGTTCACAAACCAGCCAAATTGGAAGGTACATAATATACTGCGAGGCAGAGGAAACAAAGAAGAGTAACAGTCTGATGGTAGTAACTAATAGAAAATAACTGGTGGCAGCCATGAATTAGAAGTCGGTAAATATCGAGCGTATATGTTGTTTTTGCAGTTTGTGGAGAAAAATATTCTATGTATGATATGAGACTTGCCTCTGGGACAAGAAGAGTACTGCTGTATTGAGTACAATTTTCTGTTCAGTAATATATTTTACCAGTTCCCTGTCATCCCGATCTGGGTCATGCTTAAGAAATGAAATATATTTGAATATTATATTTTAAAATTGTATTGTTTAACAATGTAGTATTCAAAATAGTTTTCATTCGAGTTTCTCAGCATTCAGAAACAGCAACGTGCATGACTCCAGTTAGGTTAGGGATATTCACAATGCTGATTGTGTCACTTTTGAATAAACCTATTATCTAACCCATTAATAATTATACATATTAGGTTAGGTTTGTGTGATTTTATAGTCAAACACAACCCGGTCATAAACATATTGTCAAAGAGAATAAAACATATTGCTCACGGTAATCATATAACACATCATATTCAGCAAAAGTCATACAAAACAAAACAATTAGTTATACTTAAGTTTTTGAAGTCTTCGTTTTAGAAGAATGGAAATAAAACAATTAAATAGCTAAATAAGTATGTGCTCTGTATGAGTGAGTTCTCAAGTTCACAATTAAAACAGGATAAGTTCTCAAGGGTTCTCTCAAATTCCCTTTCATTTAAAAATTCAGGCTCACAAAATCATTACATATTGAATCCTAACAGTGATAAAAATTACATAGATTCATTCATGTATTGTAAGATACGAAGTCATTAGATTCATCCTAAGATAAAATTCAGTAGATCGCCAAAATGTATCGAATTGTAAGATTGGAATTTTGAATCACAAGATTCCAATAACTATGATAATTAAAGAACCTTAAATCAGAACTACATTGACATTTTTTCACACTAACAGCAGCACTGCCAAATGACATTTTATAGCAACAGCAATACGTGAGAACAGTAAATCCACCCAAAAGAGAATCAAACATCAAATCAGAGCACAATTATAAGGACAAATCAGTAGGTACTGAAGCAAAAAAATATCAGTCAGCACCCAACGCACAGAAACAGAAACAAATTGAAGAAACAAGAGTTCAATCAAATCCCAGATCAGCCAGAGTCAAACTAAAGGAAGAAAGATTGAGGATTGAGCAGAAATAAGCTGGCAAGTCTCTGGTACCATTAGAGCGGCCAGTCCTATCTTACTTTCTGAACAATTCTAAAATCATTAACAAAAATTATCAACAATGATTTAATTTAAAAGAAAAAGAATATCAATACATCAAGCTGGGACTTACTTCCTGTTGAATGACGTCATCACATAAATGAAGAAGTGTACCCTTTCCACTGTCAAGTTGTTTGTCATACATTGACTGTGTAATCAAATTTTGATATTGAGCCATGTTTTGTTGGAACCTACAGGGAAAACAAATTAGTGGCCACTGTGGTTAAATATATTCAAATGCATTTACTTCCATACACCTTAAGTTATTAGAATATGACAATGATAATGTGAACACAATTCAACAAGTTACATGAATTTGTATGAAAAAAAGAATGAAGAGACAACAATTTAACTAGTCAACAAGTTGAGAGATTTCTATCAATAGTGTCCAACAAAAATAGATCAAGTTTCAGAGCTATATGAAAACAATTTTCACAGCTGCGGAAAAATTCAGTCGAAGTATGATCTTTATTGGGTGCTTAACAACTTTATTTTCCTTAATTTAGATCATAACCTCTCTCATTATAGAATAGTTTCTTTTGAATTTTTTTTTGTAGGAGCAAGTGCTAAATTTCATGGGAAAATAGCCAATTAAGGACAAAGTGTCAGAAAAGTGGACTTTAAGCCTAACTCAACCCCACAAAACCTATTTGTAACGTGAAGTTTGCATCCCACTTATATATTATGAAATTGTCTTATCTCTAGTCAATGTGGGACTTCCAACACAGAGAAAGGAACAACTTCGAAGAATGGAAAAGCATGAGTATTTATACTTTTTCGGCTTTACACATCAGATTGGCATGAGAAAAAGTTGTAGAATACAAATAGTTGGCCTCAACTAAAAAGGTTTTGGTAGTGTCTTTCTGAGGGTTTGAGAGAGGTCTGAAACAAGAGCACCAAGGAAGAGAAGAAGGCCTTCAATCAACTGACAAGAAGATTCAAAGCTCACTCTTTTGCTTTCAAAAGGAAACCCATAATCACCATGGATGTTTGATCCTTTTTGTATTGGGATTGAATGCAATCTTTCCAAACTCTTTGTAGTGCTGCTTATATATATATATATAGTCCATAATTTTATCCTGTGTTAATGATTTGATTTTGTTCTTAAATGTTTAGATGAACAGATCACTTGTCTTCTTTAACTGATTTAGGTTAGGGTTGGAAAACAAATCTTAAACTTGAGGTTGAATCAAATCATCTAATATTTTTTGAATGCTAGAGATAGATTTCAATCTATTAGTTAAATCAAGTTTTGAGCTTAAAGCAAGGATTTTATTACGATGATTTGCAGAATTCAGATGTTATAGTTAAATCTTTAGACTTTCTAGATTTAGGGAATTGATCTAGAAGGATTCTTGAACTTTCAATAACACTGAGTAACTAAATGAATACACACATAATCAAGAGAGCACAACAAAAGGATAACGTGAAGTTCAATCTCAATAATTCTTCTTTTCATTATTATTCCAAATGTAGCAATTTTTACTTTTGAAATTGAAATAAAATCATTTTGAAACGCTATTTTCTGTAGCTTTCACTACCAGTCAAATAAAGATTATGGTTGCTATAATTTTTGCATAAGTCCTTGTGGATAAAACACTTGTTAAAAGTATTACATCACCTCAATACGCTTGCGGAAAGGAAAATCTTAACAGCATATATCAGCAATAATAGGGAACAAGCAACAAAATACTTACGTAAAGTATGTCTTAGCACAATAACCAATTACAGTGGATAGAACAGCAATGATGACCCACCAATCAGCTGAAGGCATTTCAAGTGAACTAACTACAGCAACCTGATAAGACCATCAGATTCATTAGTTCAAGATGATGGAAAACAAGAACACTAAAACATAAAAAATAAATCAAGGTTAAAAGACTAACCAGCCCAACTATAGCTGATCCAAGAAACTTGACCCAATCCATTGGTGTTAATCCAGGGTTTTTCTTTTCTGGCTGTCAAGTAAGAAGTTCTTAACGAAGGTCATTACTAGTACCAGGGAAAATTTATTAATATAAATTTGAACGTTCATAAGAGATTCATGTTAGATTTCTGTTTAATGGCATATGATGCTTTTCATTTTCTGAGCTGAGTGTGTAGCAGAACACATTCAACTTTTAACCATAATATTCAATATATGAAGTCTTCACAATGAGGTAACTCACAAGAACTATTTCCATATCAGCCATTGGAATGTTTTTAAAATGCTTCACAAATATTCCTCGTTCATCTTTTGATTTGGTTCTGGCTCTCCTGAAAAATAATTTGCTTATTAGATTTAAAAATTTCAACAGATATTTGATGTATAAAGATCTACCTGTAGACAACAATTATCCTATCAAATGTCGGTTCTTGGATTAAGGTCTTGCCCAGCAAATTACGACAACTGGCAATTGCAGCAAATAATCACATGAGTGACCGGATCAACACATTAAAAATTTGTGCAAAAGAAAACTGCATAAGCACTGCATTTTGGTGAGAAAGAAACATAATATACTTCAAAGATAAACAGTACATATACTAATTATATGTGGAACTCAATAATTTCCTATATATTAGAGATCTCTCAATGACTAACGATATGATCAAATTATATTATATAAGTGTGTGTAAGCCTTATCATACTGAATAGTTTTGTAGGCATGAGTTAGGCATAAACTTACTTTATGTGATAGTATCCAAATCTATTATAGTAAGGTTTGTCAGGCCAATTATGTCATTCACTAGCAGGTCACTATTGAACCAGAAGATGTATTGGAAATCTCATATTGACTAGATATATGGTACAACTTTAGCATATAAATGACTGTAAATCCCATCTTTGAAGAGTTTGTAGTGTTGAATAAGGCATAAACTCACTTTTTAAGACTGTACTTAAATTCACTTTTCTGAGTTTTAGATTTTCACCACAATAGAATTCCCCATGTTCCCTGAACTTAACCAACAACACCAATCCAGGTTGACTATTATCTCAGAAATGACAAATGTCTATTGTTAGAAGTTTAATATAAAATCATTCATATGAATTCATCTAACTTCAGTTTTTGACATAGTATAGTCACCTAACAAGATTTTAAAATAGTTACTTCAGTACAAAGTATTAGAGTTCAAGATTTTCATCACAAAAAAATTCTCCATGTTCCTGTACTTAGGCTTAATGAAGACCAAAAACCTCTATCCAAGTTGACAATTATCTCAGAAATGATCATTGTCTATTGTTAGAATTGAAACATAAAACCACTCACGTGACTTCATCCAACAACTTCCGTTTTTGAGATAGTTCAGGACAATGTATCAGACTTTCCGTGTTCACATGATCTTGAGTTTAAAGTTCGTTGTCCTTGTTCTTCTAATAAAACGATAAATTCTGTAAAAGGTAGGTTGACCAGTGAATTATTGATACTACAAGGCCAAAGTGCTCTTAAGTGAAGGGACATGTTACAAATATAAAATAAAATCATTCGTGCATCTTTCCCTGCTAATTTAAAGCTTTATAGACAGTTGTTTCATGACCTTCACCCAATATTGATGTTACACTACTAAGATGTTATATTTCCAGAGTAATGAACATACAGTACCAAAACTTTATGCGGTACAGAGCATAGAATGAGAATTTAAATAGTAAGTTGAATGAAAGATGCCAACAATCAATTTTCAGAATTAACATTCAACTTGAAGATGATGGTCAATCTTACATGCCAAAATTCATCTCATCTAATAAGCTTCTATTACAATTAATAAGTTATAAAAAGGCACTGGCCTCCATCCAGAAAGAAAATAAGAAAACAAGAAATATAGCAGTAGCAACAACAACCACGATGTGGAGAGAAAGCATTTTTCAACCTTAGTTGCATATTTTCAAGACGTATTCGCTCAACATATAGGTCCTGTTCATCTACTTCAGAGTTAATTTCATTGTCCTTTGGAATTTTCTTATTTCGCCTTTTTGACCTTCGGGATAAAAGCTTTTCCAACCTGCAAGCAGTACCGCTCTATAAAGTTGTATGGGGAAAAAAGCACCTAAAGAAGCATCCTGTGTATACCATGTACATACATGAATAGATTAAAAAATATGGCCTTTCACTACACAGACGAAACTCATATTGACTATAATAACTCATGGAAACAATAAATTATTTCATATTGGCCTTTCACATGTCTTGCTGAAACTAGCTAATATGATAATCAATAGTGGATATTCATAGCATCAACTACAAAATATTCCACACTGAGTCTGCTTACCTAGTTAGCCTCAACAGATATGCCCAAAACCGTCCAATAAGCATGTCCACTTTCTCCATGACAAAGTAGTCACTTGTTCGATCAATCCCAATGCCACGACGAAAGATAACATACTAAAATAATATGCTTTGTTAGCTTGCCATTTCACAATCAGACTAGACTCAAGGGACAACAACAATGTTTAGATTGGAATTTGTATTTGCAGGTTCAGCTCATTTATTTTGAGGAACTACAACTTTTTCCAATCTACTGCAAACAATTAAAATAATTATAAGAATAATTGTGAACTAGCCTCTACTGTGAGTATACAACGGTGTGTGTGTGTGTGAGAGAGAGAGAGAGAGGGAAAGATCAATAATAAATCAGCATCAAAGAAGTCAAGTAACAAAAGCCAAATAATATCTACCTGATCTCCACAAATACATAAACCTTCTTAACCTACAAAGTTCTGGTCTTTACTTAACAACTTAACATCACAACATCCGATATTGGACCACTACCAAAAGACAGTGGCATCAATCAATGTGATTCATGATTTGGTCCAAAATTCGCAACTTCATAAAAAAACTTAAGATTCTGCTTCTCGAACAAGGATGGACTGCCAATACTTCAATATAACATTGTCTAAGCCAGTTGTTAGGGTTTTGAACTTTAAACATCTTGTAGAATGTCTGTCATTTGTAACAAAAATAAATAAACTTGAAAATGAAAGGTCTTTCTCCTGAAATGATTTTATGTATGCTACAATAACTTAAAAATGGGGCAGGGAACCACTGAGACTTACATATACACAGATTCCCAGCCAGATAATAAATAACGAACACCACAGAACCATGAAATGCTCTTGGATAAATACCTTCTACACTAGATTAAGAGCCATACCTTATCAGAAAAATCAGGAAGGTCATCATGATGATGCTCTTCAAAATATTTCTTCAGAAGTGTCTTGTCAAGCTTCATCAGCAAAAATACAGACATGAGCAACTACTAACAGCAAAAACAAGCATCTAAATATACCATTAAAGGAACGTGAATTATGCACAAACCTTAGACTCATCAACAGTAATGGGAAGATTTAGAAGATATTGGCCTGAATGTGCAACGTCAATCTCATCATCAGTCACTATCTTGAAGTTGCTCTTTTCCATGACCTACATAAAGAAACAAAGAGTCTTCACTCAACCACTAAGGGGTGTAAATTTAATTTACAAAATATCACTTCGTTGTTTAGGTTTTGAAAATTAAATTTGTTACGATTACCTTAAGCTAAAACCCATGTCTTTAGCCTTAATCATTAACGACCCTACAATGCGGTTGTACAACAAACTTTTAACATTGTTACTCTATGTTAAAAAGCAGCCATTTAATCTTTTCACTCTTCCATCCTAATAACACAGGTGAACTCAAGACTGTAGCAACAATTTTGCCTCATCCCTCCTCAATGCCGTAGGTTACTATATATTGAAGCAAAAATCTACTAGGTTCTCCAAAAGACTAGAGTGTCACCAACATAGGTCTTACAAAGATTTTTTTTTTTCACCAAACTAATCCCTCAAAGGATAACCACTACCAAATTCATCCATTCAGCGTCACAACTTCAGTAGTTCATAAAAACGCATGTGGAGACATTTTAGATCTAGAGAAACTAATTTGGTAACATAATCTTTGAAGATCAGTGTAGGATATTGCTCTTTTTCGAGGAACTAATTTGGTGACAAAAAAACCGAAGAGGAAAAATGTAGAAGCACCCATAACCATTGCGAGACTGGTGCATTTACTTTTTATAGTAACACCGTAATCCGTGATAGATTTTCAAGTATATATTATACTAACAATATCCCCAAGAGATTATACTTGAATGCGAAGTAGAGAGAGTACCTGAAAAAGGTAGGTTAAGAAATTCTGTTCAAGCACATCAATTTCTTCGGGAGATAAATTCTGCTGTTCCAACTTTTGTGCTCCATGCACAGGGTCAAAGAGGGAATAAAGTTGCTGGAGACACAAAGGAATCAAGCTCCACAACCACCAGACATCTAAAAATATATCAGAAAGATCAAGGAACGAATAATACCATCAAGTCCTCAAACTGTAGAAGGTACCAAGCTCGAATTGTGTACTCTATTCTCTTGGAGAGCTTCAAAAACTCAGTCCGGTCTGAACTATGCTCTGCGTATAATACCCAAAAAGAATTCAAGTCACAAAGAATTTAATGACAATGAGTCGAAGAAAAGGAGAAAAACGAGCCAAATTTCTTCTAAAGTATAATATATACAAAATTTGAACTCCAAATTAGCACTCAAAAACTAAATCATTAAGGGGTCGGAAATACCAATCTCAAATTTGTTTTCAATCGTGGAAAAGCAACACTGATTTTGCCACCCTCACCAATACTCTCAATTCGAAGGACAACCACAACACAATCAGAGCACAACAAAGTCCAAACACTCCCCAAAAATGATTTTATAACTACCAACAACAATAACAACAGAGAGACCAATTTGAGATGGCAAAGGTGAGCAAAAGAATGTTCAAACAAAAGCAATACCAATAAGATTGGCCAGTGTCATTATGAGCTTAGGCTTCAGAATTGGAATGACAGATTCCCGCTCTAAACGGATGAAATCACCCTTGCTTCGATCCACTTCTTGCAAATGTGCCATTTTGGCTTCTGCCTATCCTCTTCGTAGCTTCAGCACCACTCCTTACAAAATCAAAACTTGGAGCAGCAGGGGCGTAAAGGAATAGTTTTTATTCGGTATATCAAAAAGTTAGGTGCAGAGAAGAGTAAACTAAACAAAGGGTTTCTAATTCCACAACAAAAATTCACAGTCACACTTCGCAGTGCTGTAACCGCAACACCAATAAGGAAGATGAAACGACTCTTAGGTGAAGGTGGGTCACAACACAAGCATGCGTTTTCCACCAAACTGAACTTTCGGGTTTCTTCTGAACTTTGCAATTTGGAAAATCAAGTTGAAAATGGAGAAGTCACTGCTCTATTTTGAATAGAGTCAAGTCACTCCTCGCTGAATTTTGATACCTTTGTTTATTTTCCTAATAAATCCAAACACTGTAATTGTAAATGGTAAATGGTAAATAGATCACAAATCATCTTTCATAGAAGGAAACAAATTTATTCATATATTGACTATTTACTTCTACATAGTTTTTTTTAAAAGATAATTAATTCAAAATTTATGATGTTTATAAAATTTAATTGGTTGATAAATAAGAGTGTACAAAGGAAAATTTTAGTTCTTTCACTAGTTTAGCCATATTTGTAGTTGTTGCCTTGTTTATTATATCCTGTCAAATATCATTGTGTTAATAAATTATTCTTATATATCAATAAATAATAACTTGATATGATAAAATATATGTGAAATCTGTAAATTTATAAGACTAAAGTAAAAACTAAAAGTTTGGAAATAAAAATTAAATTCGGTTAAGGTGTATTGTTTATGCAATAACAATATGAAACATTTTTACATTTTTATTTAACCATAATTTGTCGTATATAATAAAGTTTCAATTTCATAATAATTATTTTAAGAATTATTTATTGATAATATAAAATTATTAAAATAAATAACCTACTGGAAATGTTTTTGTCTTATAGTATTTGCAGACTGTCGGTGAAATGAGTAAATTTGATTGGACAAGCCTCAGAGTGTGGAAAAGATATATTGCCTGCTGTCTTTTCATATCATTAGATTAATTCATTGTCAATAAAATCTCCCTCTTTATTAGCTTTTTTTTTTTTTTTTTT
>Ga0099822_1001687_pt1 | contig 26366 bp, 9 predicted proteins | sample CowpeawhiteBW_FD_76839 | JGI IMG/M metagenome (GOLD analysis project Ga0099822, IMG submission 76839) | Root nodule microbial communities of legume samples collected from California USA - Cow pea white BW | ecosystem: Host-associated > Plants > Roots > Nodule | place: USA: California | collected... | reverse complement strand
TATTTTTATTATATCTATATTTCTTCTTATATAAAATATTTTTTAAAAAATATAAAAATATATATTTACAAAAAAAAAAATATATATATATATATATATATATATATATATATATATATATATATAATGCTTAAAATTACAATTGTTGTCTCTCTTAAAAATAAATCATGTCACTCATATTATCGACCACTCAATAACCTTGTTTCACCTAATTTTTAGTAATAATGATAGATGGAATTTATGTTCATGACAATCTTAACATGGTGTTAATTATACTCGTAAGTAAAACTACTTTTAGTTGTAAAATTTACACATTAAAACTATGTTGTAGATCAATTTTCCTTTTATCGTTGTCACTAACATCAATATTTAAAATTTAGATGGACAAAACTGAAACAAAAAAATAAATAAAAATTAGAGGACGAATTTCAATATATTTGAAATTTTAAAAGGGACGCCAAACATACTTTACTCTTTATAATCTGTATAATTTATAAACTTGTTTAGTTAAAATAAATGTGTTTAGTAAATAAATTTATCAATTAGCTTTTAATAGCTTTTCATATAATATTTCATACTAGAGAGAACAAATGTAAAAAATATTATTTTATTCATTTATTTACTTTAATTTATTATCTTATGCAATATTTATAATATACCTAGATGTCCTTTCACATCCGTGTTTGGTTCAGAAGTCAAAATGATGTAGAGTTTAGTTAGAATCGATTTTTTAATGCAACACAACACAGTATATTTTTGGTTTTCAAAATCAATTAAAAAGTAAACAAGTTTCCAAAATCGATTAAAGAGTTAAAAATTCAGTTGAATGCGTCAAAAAAATTATTCGGTTGGAATCAATTCTTCAAAGATGAACCAAACACCTAATGCAGTCAACAATCATTTTACAGCAGTTAAAAGTCAACTATGTGTAACGGAAATTGGATACAATGCACATAATTGGAAAATATGATAGTCAAACGAGGGAAAAAAGAAAATTGTGCAGTAAAATGATGATAATTAGACGGTAAAAAGTGTGCAGCTACGCCTAGAAGATAAATCTAAATAATTTTATAATGATCACATATATAACTAATGTAACTAACTACTAATCTTGATCATTCATGTATAATTTTGTAATAGTTTTCACATTTTAGAATGAAAACAGTTTATGCAGAGAACAACAAGGTGGGAACTCTTATTGAGAGAAATTATAAGACTTATATTACAAGCTTAAACATATTCAACAGGAGTTGCTTATAAATATAAGTAAATTTAGATGTAAATCCCACAAAATTGTTTAAATTAACAAGGAGAAAATTATAAGTTCCTTAAAATTATAGAGAAAATTGTAAACCACTCATGCAGGTGATTATTTGCTTTAGATGGATTGTTATTTGGTAACTAGATGCAAGGTAGTCAAAATTGAGATCTTAAGATTGAAAAGAAAATAATGGACTGTGGGAGATCGTAACACAAATTGTACGATCCTACAAAATTTACATTCTAGTTACATAGGAGCAACTCCTTCCTAGTTACGAAATTATAAACCAATAGCTTCAACCTATTTCCAAATAGAAATTTTATCCAAGTTACAAAATAATCATCCATTCAAAGCAAATAATCTTGTAGGCTAAAATCATAATCTCCATATATACCTTCAATTCCATCAATTCCATATCTTTCACCATTCAAATTGATAATGTCTAAATCATGCTAATGTAGAATTCCATCCTCTTCAACTAGACAGGAACCAAGTTTTCATCAAAATCTAAGTTGTCTACATCCAAATTTGAGCTTTCATTTTACTCATGTTGGTCCTTCATAATCCACTCATCATGGATGAACAATCATCAATATTAATTTGAACTAACTTTCTTGTTTGCATCTTCTTAGCTAATTTTGAATTAGTCATAACAAAAATAACATCATTCATTGTACATTGCTTTCTACATTGCTTTCGTCTATTTCTTTTTTGTGGAGTTCAAGATGTTCATCACTGTAAGACTCCCACCAATTTGCTTCAGTCTTAAAATTAATTGACCTAGTGACCAAGGGACAACCAAAATATATAGCTTCTTTTTGTGAAATGTCGGAGTATAGAAATTAAAGAAGTTCTTGAGTAAATAAAGGTTGTAAAACTTTTTACCTTTTGGAATTATCTCCTAGTGAATTGAGATCTTCTCAAAACCCTTCAACATAGTCAACACAATATGCAACAAATGGTCTGCAAAATAGTCTTTTCTTCTTTCCCTTGAACATTTGATTGTACTTTTGAAGTTTACTGCACATTTATCACAACTTAGACAACATTTTCTTACCCCACCTCTTAAACAATGTTATCCATCATCTTAAAAAAAAACAATTCAACTATTTTGGATATAGCATATTAATCTACTGACTTCAGAAACATAATCGTTCATCCAATTTTCTTCCATTCATCCCGATGTGCTTGTAAAGCAAGTGATGTTTTCATTTCCTCCTTCAAATATTTGACTCTAATCTCATGACAGGATAGAGGTTTAAACCCAAAGTCATGCCTTAAAACCAAATCAAACATAGCACTAGATTTTCCCTCTTTGCCACATTGAAAGGTAAGGTGATATCATAGAAAAACCTAGCAATTGTTTAACATGTTTTCGCTCTCACAACCTTCTTTAACATGTTGTTAATGGTGGCTTATGTGCAAACTACCCTCTTCTTAACAATATTTCTAAGACTAAGACTGTTGCCAATGCCAGATGCTTCATTTTTTTTTCTTTTCTCACCACCTTCTATAGTTTCCTAATCCTTATTGAAGCTGAATTTCTTGATCAAATTTTGTTGAAACCAACAACAATATACCGCATGTCCTTTTTACTTCTTCGGTAACACCCTTGCAAGCTCCAAAATCCTTTTAAGTACTAGTCAGGTGATGCTTGAACCGATAAACTTGCCCTCTTATTACCTTTTAGTAGTATTTGCCTTGAAGTTTCTAATATCCCCAACAACTGAAATACAATGCTTCCTAGCTATATCACTCGTATTTCCCTCAGCAATTTTGTAAGTCACGGGTATAGAGGAGTTTGAAATTGGATTTGAAAACACTTTAACAATTGGGGAAAAAAATTGACCCACAATAGTAATAATTAGGTCACAATAAGGTTCAATTTATTGTAAAGGAAAAGTAGACTTTTTAATTGTGTTTAGAATTTGCTTGTCCCGATTTTGGAACTCGAAACTTAATCACAATTTTTTTTTCTTTGAAACCCAACTATGAGTAAAAAAAATGTGATTTCCTTTCTTCCCTAAATAAAAAATTGCCACCCAAATCTTAAGCTCCTTTTTTTTTTCATTTCAAAACCCAATGAAAAAAATTTGACGATCTCTTTTCCTTAAATAAAAAACTACCACCCTCGCACAAATACTAGTGCTTGTCTTTCATGAAAAAATGTTGTTGCCATGATTGTTGCTCCCTTGGTTAATAAATGTCACAACTGCTGCTCTCCCTCGTCCAAAACCAAAAAACTTATGCTTTTCCTTTGGCTATTTAATTTCAGTTCCAAACTCCAGTCACTCTCATTTCAATCCATCTTTCTCCTATATTTTTTTTCCAATGCACGACACTACTCTGTTTCTCAAATCCATCTTTCTCCATACTTTTTTTCCAATGCACTACCACCCAAAGTGCACCCAATATGCACACCAAAATGACTTCAAACTTCCGTATGCCCGTGACTCCCAAAAATGCTCCAAGAAATAAGAGTGATATATCTTGGAACCATTGTATTTCAGTTATTGGGGATACCATAAAACTTCAATGCAAATACTGCAAAAGGTTATAACAAGACGAGTTTATCCATTACAAGGGTGTTACTCATGAAGTGAAGAAGGAAATGTGGGATTATTGTTGGTTTGCAGCAAAACTTAAACAAGTAATCAAGCCTTAATATGGAATAGGAAATGGAAAAAGCTGGAGAGAAAAGAAAACACGCAACAATTCTAAAAATATCTTTAAGAAGAGAGTAGTTAGTATACAAGCTACCATCAACATGTTTAAAAAAGATGTGAAGAAAGCAAGTGAAGCAATTGCTAGGTTCTTCTATAACAACACCAATGTAGCAGAGTGAAGAACTCAATGTTATGTTTGATTTGGTTTTAAGACATGGCAATGGATTTAAACCTCGATCCTATAATGGGATTAGAATCAAATCTTTGAAGGAGGAAGTTACTTGCTTTACAAGCACATAGCAATGACTAGAAGAAAATAAGATATGCCATTATGATTAATGGTTGGATTAATAAGAAAAGAAGGACAATAATCAACCTCCTAGTGAATAGCCCAAAGGGAACTATGTTTATGAAGTCAATAGATGCACCTACTATATCTAAAATAGCTGAGAAAGTTTTTGAGATGCTGGATAATGTTAGGTGTTGTGTGTTGTGTTGGACCCACTTCCTTGAAATCACTTCTAGAATTCTCTTCTATTCATTGTATCTGACATAGCCCAAGCTATTATAAATATGAAACCGTAAAAGAGGGGAATATATACTCTCTAAAATTCATTCTAATATTCATGTGTATCTTTCTTCGGTTTATTCTTCTGAAGTTGGTATCACGATCCGTTGTCGATTTTTGTCCTCCAACACCTCAATCATGTGCGCCTCAAGGAGCATGACCCGACTCTAGTGAACATGCATCCATACTCTAACTGATGCGTCATCATGTGTCATCCAAACGTCGGCACTGCCCTAGGCATATGTGTCTCACGCGCTGCCTTTCGGTGGTCCAAATCTTCTCAAACCACCACAGTCTAACTCTTTAATAGGAGCTTTCTGAGTGTTTTTCATTCTGAAAGCATTTGGTGTGTCTTATGGTGTTAATCACGATTTCTCTCATTTGTAAGCCCAGGTTTCTCTCTCTTGAACTTGAAACCCTAGGTTCCCTTGTTACATTTTTGGACTACCTCCCTATCTTTGCTCAACATGGCCTTGGGAACTATTTTTTGTACCATAATTTCTACTTGTGAAAAAGGAGACCGTAGTAGTACATGAGAGCATCCTCAATGTACATATTGTAAGAGAATGAGCCATGTCCAAGAAAATTGTTACTCTTTACATGGTTTTCCTGACAAGGCTACCAACATTTCCAAATCTGAAGTTTCTAAGCCAAAGTTCTCTAATGAAGAATATCCCAGGTTAAAATCTAAGAGCAAGGGACAATCCTTTACCCATTGTATTTTACAAAAGCTTGCATTTCTCAATCCTTGGAGTGTAAAAATTCATGGATAATTGCTTCTGGGGCTTATAATCATATTTATGGAAATGCTTCATTATTCTCTTCTATTTCTTATCCTAAAATTCCTCATGTTATTACTTTGGCCAATGGATCCAAAGTTACTTCTCAAGGAGTTGGTCAAATCTCCCCTTCTCCATCCTTAAACCTAAATCATGTTCTTCTTGTCCCTAATTGTCCTTTCGACCTAATTTCCCTAAGTTAATTAACCAAATCCTTGAATTGTTTTGTTACCTTTGACGCCAATTCTTTTGTCATGAATTGAGTGGGGAAGGACATGAATCTAAAGAAATTTCTCGGTTCTAAAACATCAATGTCTTGTTTAGCATCCCCATCTCCTAAGCTTTTGCATGATCACTTAGGTCATCCACGTTCTTCAAAATAAAAGAAAATTATTACCTGTTTATCCTTCTTAAGTGATAAAATTTTTGAACAGGTGAGAAAAGACAATGCTATTCAAGTTGTGATAAATATTGCAGAAAACTACAAAGTTGTTGGTCAAATGTTGATAGCAAAGAGAAAAATGACTATTTTGAACACCTTGTGCTACATATTGTGTTGGCTTAATGTTAGAGAATTATGAGAAGATCCCAAGTTCATGATAAGACAATTTCAAAAGGTACAAAAATTACTACCTTTGTTTATTCAAGAACTACTTTAATTTCTATATTACAATATTTCACAAAATAAAGAGATTTGGTGAGGTCAAGTCTTACTCATTTTGCTACATCTTACTTGACATTAGGGTGCTTTCATGAAAACAAGGGAGCTCCAATTAGGATGTTTACTAGTAATAAATGGAAGTCTAGTAGGTTTACTAAAACAAATGATGGAAAAACAGTTGAAGATGTAGATTTAGAAAAGAAATTTTGAACGAATATCATAACTTGTTTGAAGGGTGCATCGCCTCTAATTGAAGCGCTTCAATTGGTTGATTTGGATCAAAAACCAGTCATGGGGTTGATTTATGAACCAATGGACCAAGCTAAGTAGAAGATACAAAAGGCTTGCGATGCAATCAAAAAAAGGTTATCAATCTAACCATCTATATATTTGCTTATTAAGTTGGCGATTTTGAAATTGAAAACAAAAAGCTATATAAATGTAATATATTTTGGTTAGTTATTCACCTTTGTGGAATATTATTAATGAAAGGTGCGACGAGCAACTTCACAGACTTTTGCATGTGTCTAGCTATTTTTGTAACCCTCAAATGCATTATCATTCTGGATTTAAAGCAAATTTGGAAGAGAAACGAGGTATGATGGAATGTATAACTAGGATGGTGGAGGATGAAGATGAAAAAACACTCGATGTTCAAATTGGTGACAAAAAAACGAGCTAAATATTTTGATTGTCCCTTGGCTAATAAATCGATAAATTTAAAGACTCCAGAAAATTGGTGGGATTCTCATGGTGATGAAAATCTAGAACTCCAAAAATTCATCATTCATGTATTGAGCTTGACATGTAGCTCCTCCAAATGTGAGCATATATGGTGTTCCTTTGAGATCGTAAGTTAACGTTAAAATATATCTCTACAACAGAATTACTAGTCTACTACGTGCTTATCATATTTGTCTTTGCATTTGTTTAGGTCCACACAAAGAGAAGAAATAGGCTAAAGTAAATCACCACGAATGATGTTTTTGTTATGGCTAATTCATAATTAGCTAAGAAGAAGCAAACAAGAAAACCAACTCAAATTAATATTGATAATTGTTCATCCAATGAAGAGTGGATTATGGAAAATGGGCATGAGAGAAATGAAGCATTGGATTTGGATGAAATTTGGTTCTAGTACACGTTGAGAAGGATGAAAGTTTACATTAGCATGATTTAAACATGGCTTTGATTTGAATGGTGAAGGAGAAGGAAATGATGGAGTTTCAAGGTCTCTCTGCAGATTATGAATTTAACCTACAAAATTATTTAGTTTAGATGGAGTATTATTTTGTTACTCTTTTGTAACTAGGAAGGAGTTACTCCTATTAACTAAGATGTCATGTTTAAGGATGTATTGCTTTATTATATATTATGAAGTTTAATTTTGAATTTTGAGTGATATAATGATTGTGTGTGCATGCATAAATTTCATAAAATTTGTAGGATCTTATGATCGGTGTTATGATCTTTCAATTTACAATTTATATTTCTCTTTCCGGACTTCAATAAAATCTTGATTTTGATTACCATGATTATGAGCAAGAAATGACACGAGAGGCGCTATCGCAAGGAACATCAAGGCCATGAGAGGCATTGCTGAGAGGAACATTGACGCCACAAGAGAAACCATTGTAAGGAACATCAAGGAAGCGAGATGTGTTATTGACAGGAACATTGAGGCTAGGAGAGGAACTACCAAGAGGATTGTTGTAGTTGCATCATGAGAAAGATTTCTCCCCCACGAGTTGTAATCTACAACGACAATTCTACACAATCCACCAAAATCACAATTTTGAGGAGACTCAAGATTGAAGAGGGAGGAGATCATAGACGTGTACAATCTTATGCTCCAAAATATGATTTTGACAACCATGCTCGGATGGATCCATTGCCTTACTAGGAGAAGCTATGGTTTTGTATCTAGGATAGGGTATTTACTATATAATTAGATCTATTGGCATACTTTATTTTATATTTGTTTTCCTCATCATGTTGAATTGAAGTTCAATTATTTGTTTCAAGTGTGATATAATGACTTATGTTTAATATGCATATATATGATAATGTGTGCAAATATATGAATTCATAAATTTTGTAGGATCTTATGATCTGCATTACAATCTCTCAATTTACTATCCATGCTTCCCTTTCTGATCTTGCATAAGATCTCAATTTTGACTACCTTAGATCATGGGATAATTAAACTTGTGCACACTCTTTCAAGTCATCAAATTGTTGACATATTGACCAAGCCTTTTGCCTAGAGCAAATTATTAAAACCTTAGATCCAAGTGAGGCTTGATTGACATCTATGACCCAACTTAAGGGGAAGTATTGAATTCTAAAATGGAACTAATATTGATTTGCAATTAATATTGACATGATATTGTTGAAAATCAAGAAAAGAAACTAAAATCAAGAGATTCAATGTATGAAGATTAATCAAAATTAATGTGGTATGATTTATGCAATTATTAATCTTATATGATAAATCACATGATTTTCTTCCTTTTTTAAATATCATGTAAAATTTGTATTTGAATATACAACCTGAATCGTAAATTTTAATCTAATAGTTTAAAATATCTTGTCCCGTTTCCTACAATAACAGAATGTGTTAGTGTGTGTCATAAACGCAATGGACATTAAGACTTAAAAGAACATTAAAAGGTTATGTAATAGAGATACAACTTCATTCCACTCATAGATTTGGATGGGCGGAAAAATAAACCTACTAACCTTTCCTGTTGACTGTCCATACCCAGAGTAATCGTAACTGTACAAAGAAAAGTTGTTAAAATAAATCAATGAGAATAAATAAAGTATTATCATTAAAGGAAATTTAAAGGCGAATGGAAATATTTCACATGAGGCATCTGTGGTTAACAAAGCATTCCCCTATGCACTTTTAAATTCATGTGATTGTAACCTATGAGTAGGCAAGAAAACAGGAGAGAACTTTATTTCTTATATACACATTTAGAAGAATTCAAGACAAATATGTATTGAGGAAAATAAATGAATTGCAATATGGAATGCCAGACTGGTGAAGAATAAAACTATATTGATGAACATTACAAGCTATGTTATGCTTTATTGAGAGCATAAGCCAAAGACAACATACATACAATAAAAAATTCCCCATGAATGATTAAAAGAAGTGCATAGAATATAACACTCATAAGTCCACAAAATTTATTTAAGTTGGTCTACTCATTCTTCATATCTTTTGAGCCTATTTGAGAGGAGGATGAATGAAAGAGTAATACTTCTAATATCAATGAATACAAAATTAGTAAAGGATAATGCCAGCAACAATTACCATGGACACTACAGCAATAAATTTATCACAGCTAATGAAATTTTAAGGGAGGATGCTTTACCAAAATAATATATCAGAAACTCAAGATGTAATATATTCAGTTCATACCAAGCTTTGCTACGAAGTAAGCCAAAAATCCTGATAGAAAATACATTTGCAACCTGATTTCCATGTGAAATTTAACCAAAGTACTATTCTCCATGATCAAGTATGATTTAAGTGAACAACAGCTATCTCTCTCTCTCCACACATTTTATTTTACAACTCAATCAAAACTTCAGGCCAAGTATATCTTCAAGATAGTTACAATTAGTAATATAACTTGAGTTATAGGCATATTATTCAAACTCAACTTGGAAAACAATCAATAATTAATTTCATTGATAAGGAATAGATCAAGTCTACTACTCACAGCAACAATGTAAACAATAAATTCATTAAGGAAAACCTCCTTAACTGAACCAAATTGATCTTGAGCAGAGACAAAATCTCCAATCAAAAGCAAAGAATGGAATCAACAGCTTTTATTCTAAGTACATATTCAAATATGTGATGAACCCTCTCTTGATGTTGTGCAGTTCAGTTCTAAAGTAACAGGTGGTATTTCTATAAAATATTAGCTCATATTACAAAACAGTAAAACAAGAAAACATGAAAAAGTAATAGAAAGAAAATATTTCGCAGCAACTAAGACAGAAAATCGATTCATTAAAGCTAAAGTATTCAAAAGTGTCATCTCTGACAATAAACTTTGTATACTGACTGAAGGACTGAAACTGTACCTGCATTGTAGCTCAGCTACAACAGACTGTATCAAAATACAGTTACAGTTTACAACTAACAAACTAACAGTAACAAAAACATAAGTACATCACGAAACTGTAACAAACTAACTACAGTAATAGGCTGCACCTATCAAGCTTAACAATAATAGAACATGTAACAGTAACAACACATAATACTTTATTGTGTATACGCTGACATGTACTTAGGATATCTATACAGTATAACAAAAATAATTTGGTCAACAAAAACAAACCAGACCAAATTCTAAATCATAAGTTAGCACTCAGTATCACGACTTACTGAGACAGCAAGTTCCGATTTCGTAATTACTAGTCAATATTAAACACGGGAACAGAGGGAAGCTCCCTATAATCCAACAGCTCAAAATTCATCAAGAAAAATAATCCAACAAAGTCACATGTTACAGGGACAGCAAGACAGATCCAGCTTCAGCTCTTGAGAATAGCAAAGCTAAGAAGGCAAAAGAATATGCAGCAGAACTTTCAAATTTCAACACCACACAGACAGAACTCAAGACTTTTTTATCTTTTATGCCAAAAATCATCTGAACAGGAAAAGAATATTCTTTCAGCAATCAAATTATTCATTACTGCAGCTGACTTGGTTAGAAAAAAGTCAACTCCTTTATCCCTTCCTGTTTAACTTCGCAGCCGTCATCCCGATTCCCCACAATTACCCTTTACCTTCGAGAAAACAGAACCTTCCTTAGATCACCTTTTTCCTTCATAGCCACCACAGAAACACTATAACCATTACCAATTTCAATTCCAACTCCAACCATAAAACAATATCATCTAAAACACGGGAAAGAAAATCAAGAATATTCAGTTGAAGCTTTATCAAAGAAATTCTTCCAGATGCTTAATATAGCAAAACAATAATTAAATTATCTAAAGAAAATAACTCAACACTTCAATTATTAAAGTAAAAAGGCCAACCAATTAAATACAGAACAGAACATTATCGTTCCTCCAAGATCATTGCAGACAACAAATTAATGCAAACAACATCCAAACTAATTAAAACCAAACACAGCAACATTAACATCAAGCTGAATTTACTCTTTTTTTTAAAAAGAAAAAGAAAATTATTGAAACTAAAAAGGGGAAAAGTACCCCATAACATTGAGGCGAAGCCTGTTGCTCAATTCGACGAAAAGTTCGAACATTTGGCCCAAATCGGCAGCATTACCGTGGGAATAGAGCATGGTGCAGGTGGGTCTATGATACTTAACGTACACCGCCACGATTTCGTTACCTCGGCGCGTCCGAAGCTTGAGCACGTCCACGTTGTCCTTCATCGGCACCTCGGGAATGACAAGCCTCGGCGGCCCAGATTCCGCACCACTCTCGGCGGCGACCACGGTGTAAGAGGGCGGCTGCGGCGGGAAGAACGCGAACTTGGCAGCGATCGAGGAGGTGACTCCGCCCATGGCGGCGATAATTCATAAAGGCCGCGCGTGACGGCGGTGGGGCGGCGCGTGGGTCTTGAAAATTGTGGTGTTATTGGTGTTGATGCTGGTGGTGATGGTGGTGGAGTGTATTATATTATAAGACTTACTTTTTGAATTTCAACTTCTTAAGAAGAGAGAGAAAGAAGAAAGAGACTGTTCAGTGTTGGTGGTGTATTTTGTCGACTCAGCTTTGCTGTTTTTGCTTTATACATGGGATGGAAAACAGCAACAACGTTACTCGTACGTACCTAGGTAACTATAATAACGTATGTATCTATGTAAGTGTAAGTAACCACTATTATGTATCCGTAAATGTAGTACGTGTTCTTATCTTCTCGCAAATTGTTATTATTATTATGATATGATGTGTTCTCTCTTCACAGGTTCAGGTTGAGGTTGGTATCATATCATGTGTCATACCAAACCCAACCCTTGTCTCAATCCAATCTTAAAGTTAAATATGTTCATCAATTCTGCTTTATTTCATTGTTGGGTGATTAAGTTGTTTAATCAGGTGATTTCTAAGTTTGGTTTTTACCATATTAGAAAATATGAGTTTGGTTTTCCTTAGGTAATATTATTAGAAAAATAGAGTTGAATAGTTATTTTTATTTTAATTTAGAATTATTTAATATGGTTTTTCAATTTTTCTTTTGTTAAAACATATGTTAATATGATTATTTTGTCAAGAGAATCACAACACTCACAATATAAATAACATGTGACATGATATAAATCCAATTATATTAGATAAGCCGAGTCACTTTTATGTCACATTATCATTTATTTTATCATGTTATTATTCCCTAAATAATAGTAGTAATTTAATGAAAGAACTAAATTAACTCTTTAGACGAAAAAAATTAAAAAATCACGTTTAATAATTTTAATAAAATTTAGGACAAAAACATTATTAAACCTAGAATTAAAAATGTATTAGTATATATACTTTTTATTTCTCGTATTTTTTCATTTTTTATCTCTTTTTATTATTTTTTAATATTTTTCATTTATCTTTTTTAATGCAGAACATCTCTTTCCATTTAGCAAAGAAATCATATAGGCGTAAGAATTTCTTGACTCAATTTTTAAGTATATAACGGCTTCGAATGTTCCCAATTTTGTTCTTCATTTTCACACTTCTCCCCTAATAGTTCCTAACATGCTACACTCTTTATATTTTTTCATAATCAAAGTAAAGTGTATATTTAATATCGATATAAAATTGTAAGAAGTTTGATGTAATTTTGTTAATATTCAATCATAATTTCTTTTATGAAATTTATTTTTTAGAATAAATACTTAATTTCAATAATAACTAATGTAAGGCTCATTAAATTCGTTATTTCTTTTCTGTCCTAAATTAAAAAGGTTGTCCCAAACTAATGGGTCTAAGGGCTAGCTCAAAGAGGAAAACGAGACCTAATGTGCCCTAACCCTAACCTCTATGCTCATTTTCGTAAAACAGAACTCCTTGCCTCTTTGAGCAGCCGCACTCTCTGCTAGGGTTTTTGCATCCCTTTTTTTGTTGAGCTAGAAGGACTCCATTGACTCAAGTAAGTTAGTCTCTCAACTGTTTCCTCCTAATCTATCCTTACTGTCTTGGTCTCAACCGAAGTTCCTTGCTAATAATCCAGTTTCCCCTCTATTGCGCGTATCTACAATTCACTGAGCTAGTCTCGGAGTTGTTGTGCTCGCTAGTTGTTGGTTTACGAGTCTTGTGCTAGCTTATTTCCAGGTAAGGGAAGCTAGAAACCTTTTATTGATATGATTGATGTTCGTTTTGTCTTTGTTTCGTGATTTTTGAGCTTGTATGCTATTGTGGATGCATGTGCTGGTTGATTTTATTGATTGGGTATAAAAATATAGTTGTTGCAGGATGAACAGTGGGCAAGACCTGTTATTCTCGCCCAAGCGACCCTATCTCGCCTAGGCGAGACTTGAAGAGGACAAACCCTAGCTCGCGCTCGAGCTCTCGCTCAGGCGGAGGGTCTTAGTTTGAGTGAGGTACTATCTCGCTCAGGCGAGAGACGCTCGCTTAAGCGAGAACGCGTGGGAGCTTGAGGTGTGTCGTTGCAGTGCAGCCTAAGCGATGGACCTCACCTTTGGGCGAGGAGTGGGCTCGCTCAGACGAGGGAGGGCTCGCCTAAGCGAGTGCGGGAAAACCTCCCAAGGCCTCTGTCGCGATCTCGCCTAAGCGAGGGCCTGTCGCTTAAGCGGGGGAACTCCTCTCGCCTGAGCGAGGGCTTCTGGCTTAAGCGAGATGCGTTGTGGGCCTCGCTGTTTTCTTCACTTAAGTGCTATAAATTTTTTGGTTGATTGATTGATGTGTTTTAAGTATGAAGTATGAGAAATGACATGGAATATATGTGGTATAGATTGAATTGATATATTGATGTGACCTTAGCATGTGAAATGAATGAGAGGGATGTTATTGAAATGACAATGGTATTGGTATGAGATAAGACTCTAAACTCATGAAATTGGTGAATGAGGTGGCATGGTACAACATGGAATACGAATGAGAATTGGTTACAAATGTTGGTACGAGGTTCAAATGCATGATTATTGTTACTTGGTTGTATGAATATATTTTGGTATGTGTCAGTGCGTAATTCCTTGGGGTTTCTAGGTGAGACTTCAGGGTCGTACTTCAGTGATCGGGACATAATTCCATGGCCCCTATTAGTGGGTGTCCATGGTGGTGCCCCATTTATATAATTTGATAAGGATTCAAGGTAGGGATTGCATCCTGACACTCTAAAGAGTCAGTTAGTCTCACCTAGGGCGGACTAACTCTTGTGGTGAGAGTAGCAGGAGGCCCAAAACCCATTAAGGACTAACCTTGTACTTGGGGGAATTGATTCATTGTAACACTTGTAACACATAGCTCGGGGGTGAGAAGCTCGGGGGTGAGCAGAGATATCCACCACAAGTGCAAGCATCCGCTGAATCCGACCAGATTATATGTATCTAGATGAGTCAAGTCGAGTCGTAGTGTATTGATGGAATGTTCATAACATGCTTGGATGATATATGTGTTGTTGATTGTGAAAGTATGTTTAACTTCATGATAAAATCATTTTTAGGCTCTAGCTTACCCTTCTGTTGTTTGTTGTGTGTTTTGTATGTGTGGTTCTCTCCTTTGTGATGATCATCAACTTGTTGATGTGAGTAGATGTGAGGAACACCCGTGGTCATCAAGGAGGTGATGGTTCCACTGCTTAATTCTCTGGATCTTTCTACTATGGGCTTTCTTGTTGGGTTGTGGCCCATGTACCAGTTTAACTCTTACTTTACTATTTTTGTTCCTATTGAACTTTGTATCAGTTTAGTTTTAGCATCGTGGTGTGCCTTGGATAACTGTAAGGAGTTAAGTTTAAACTCCGGAACTACGCGATTATATCTTTTATGTGACGCTTTATTTTAATTATGTTTATTAATTAAATGGGGGTGTTACAACTAACATTTAAATTAAAGGCGTGATTTCACACGTTAATAATTAGTATTCAAGACTGACTATTCATTTAAAGGAAATTATAATTATATCGTACGAGAGCTGAATTTAGTAAAAAGAAAACTGAGTTGCAGAAAGTAACAAACTACTAATTAAAACGGTGTTTAAAGAAACACCTACGTTTACTTGTTCATGTGTTGAAGAAAGTTACATGGTTAAGAAACTCATGAAAAACTTTAAAAAATAGTTTTATGTAACTGTAGATTTATTTTAAAAAACTTTCTGACCAATTTAATAAATCATGTAGTTGATTTACCATAGCTTTGATATTTTATATAATCAACTAATAAAAAATTACTTTTTATATAAGTAATCAAAAATTATAGTTAATATATCATTTCAAGCTAAATTGATTATACATGATGAATTATATATTAGATTATTTTCTTATAAAATAGCAATTAGATGGTAAGTGTATACACTATTTACTCCAAATATTAAGTTTAATTGAAACATAAAATTTAATTGAATAATTTTGAATTAAGCAACTTAAAATCTACAAAATTTTAAATTTAGTTTAAACCTATTACCATAATTGTGCCTTGGCTGGACCACCAGTACAGGGAAGGGAAACGACAGCGGTTATTTTTCACTTTTTGCTTCGGGTTCGCACCCGAGGCATATACTGCCGAGGTAAAAAGACACTCCTTTCTGCATCGGTTATCAACCCGAGGCATAAAAAATAGTTCACAAAGTTCAAGCAATTTCATTAGCAAAGAAAAAACAAACAAAAGTATGGGTTGGTCTGTTTAGTACTAAATCCACAACTTCGTTCAAAACATCATTACTTCTTCCTTGTCAACTATCTCAACCAAAACTTGATCCTCAACACTAGAGGTAAGAGCTTTTTGATGAATATAACACACCTAGAGAAACCACGATTGTTCAAAACCACAACATGCGCTAATTGCTTCGACCTCTAATCAACTTGTGTTTCACATATGCATCTTCCTTCAATACCTCCAATTAAACCTAGCTGCACAAACCCATTTATAATTCTCAACATCCTATGACTTCAAATCAACAAAAAAAACAATGTTCTTTTCTATTTTTTGCTTATTACGAACCAACAAGATTAAGATGGGAGAGTTAGGGGGCAAACGACGATCGTTGAGAGTGACAACACCTCCATCATGGGTTCAGAGGATGTTAGGGGAAGATAAAAACTCACCAACTAAGGTAAAAGTAGAGCATCAAACTAGTCTACAAAGGCATATCAACCTTCAATCAACCACATAATCCACATTCGAAGAGCCACTAACAGACTAGGGTTTTTATGTTTGTGAAGTGAAAAGTATAGATTGTTGTGAATGGAAAAGCGACAACAAAGGTACTAGTATTTGATGTGTTTTTACTCTTAAAAAAGTATAATATTTTTATCTGGTCAGATCAGATATTTTTAAAATTTTAACTCTATACTCATACCCAACCGTTCTTACCCATTTTACCCATTTTTATGTATCCATTGTTACCCAAATTCGTTCAAAACTGACCTACCATCTATTTTTTTATTTGATCTTCTCGAGTGCGGTCGATTTCTCACCTTTTGCTAACCCCTATGTTAAGACTTTGGCAAGTGTACCAAGTCGTGCAAGTAATAAAAATGGTAAGTCCAAGTATTGTTTTCCCACGGGAACTGCGTTTGTTTAGTTAACTAGGCGTAGTTACTAATTTAAGCATTGAATGTAACCATAGATTAATTCGAAAGAAGTGAAAACATAAATATTCCTAAACTTTAAAGTGATAAAATAGCCAAGGCAAAGACTCATTGGGTTTGAAAACTCTAAGCAATCATCTCACAATATATATCTCTCATCTACTCAAGTATTACCATCAAAGGTATTCAAGCCCTAATCCCTTAGGGGCATGATTTGAACTTTTATGTAAAAATATTAATCCCTTAGATGTTTAAACACAAAAGGCACATTAAAAACGATGTCTAGAATGACCAAAAGCTTTGGTCTATGTCTAGAACTAAACCTCTAGGTTGTTCTATCCATGTCTAGGGTTCCAAAACACTTTCCAATGATTAGATACCATAAAAACGCATAGATATTCCATCATGCACGAAAATAATGTAGATAGAACACAAAAGCAATGAAAGAGATTCTATTGCATAGATGAAACTACAATGAGTTTAGGTACATTACATCCAACCCAATGAAATGGAGTTTAGCTACTCCTATACATCTAGAGCACAAATGAAGTTGGAATGGTAGAATGAATGAAGAAAGATGAATCCTTTAAGCTCCAGAAGTGTCTCTGCCTTCGTCTTGAGTTCCAGCAATGTTCCTCCCACCAAACTGCATTTTTGTTTGAGTCTCAACACTTTTAATGTTTAAGTAAAAAGTGAAACTCGCTAGGCTAGGATACATTCTTGCTGGGATAACAAGCCTTCCTCACTAGGCTAGTGAGTCTTGGTCGCTGGGCGAGCACGTCTAGGTAGCTGGGCGAGTGACTCCAGGCAGTTACTAGTGATTTTTCTTCAATCTTCCATTCTTTTCTACAAAAGTCCACAAACCTCAAAGTAAACTTGTTTTTGAATAAAATAACAAAATCCTAAATTATTTCATGGGATTAACACAAAAAATACATGAATAAAAGACAATTAAGAGGTTCTAAGAAGTGTAAATAATAGGTAATTATCACACTTATCACCCTACACTTAACACCCTTCATTCTCTCCCAACGACTAAGGCCCTGGAAGCCAATTCCATGGAGCTCGCCCAACAAAGATGAGAGAGTGCTCACTGGAAGTGAAATTTTCCACTCATGCCTACTAGTTCTAAGGTCCCGCTCAACTGATTGCATAATTTAGAATTTGATATAAGTGTATCAAATTGATCTATTGAGTCTATCTAAGTCATTTTACCTTTCTTTTATACCAAAATAAGTCTATTTCAATTCAAAATCTACTTTGATAGTACCAATATTTAGATCACAACATTTGTATCAAATAGTTCAATCGAAGATACATAGCAACACAAACAAGTTCAATATACTACTTATTTATCACACTCTCCTCCTCATCAACACAAATTTGAATCAATAGTCATTGTAAATCTTTACTAGCTTGTCTTACCTGATATAGGTTTCCTCAAAGCTAAAATTCCTCACCTAAAAGATATAGCTACCTTCAATTAGAGACCTAGTGCATATTTAATGCAACCTAACACCACATGAAAGAGAAGGAGCACAATGACTTTCAAGTTTTTGATTTTTTTTAAAAGCTTGTTATGCTCATGGATGTTTGACATTCCTTTCACCATATATTGCAATCTATTTGCATTCTAGTAAGTTTTTCGCATAAGAACTCATATGGCCAAGTAGCAAACCTTGATATTTGCCTACAACATAAATGAAAGGGAGTTTAATTCATTTGAAAAACCAAATCAAATGAAAGATGATTGTGCTAACAGAAGATCATGGATTCTTCCTTAACAACCTTAATTAATTATCCCTTCCATAATTTGTTGAGGCAGATTTAGTCTAAACATCACAGTTTATGGCTTGCCAACCATCATGCCAATGAGTATACATAGCTAGTTAAGCCAAAACTAGATTATTATAGCTTATACATCTAAGAATAAAAGGTATTGAAGTTTCGTTCCTCTTTAGTAATATATGCTCTCAATACATATGCTAAAAGATAGCCACACTTCAAAGCGAATCTGTCATGCCCAATCTCTTCCTTGTATGACACAAATTACATCATGATGCATTCCCTCTCTGTAAGACCTGGGAAATTTATATGCCTTAGTCTAGTTTTGAGAGTTGGGGATATGTAGTGCCTGAACGTGGATTTCTCTAGATCTCTTATCATAATATTTAATAAAATAATTCTTTCAAAATAATTAATAAGCCCTTTTATCTCTTATAATAATTAAATAAATATTTCAAATTAAATAATGAATAGACCACCTTGGATATATATTTCCACATTGTTATAATTTCACAAGGTCTTACACCCTTAATGGTCATCAAAGGATTTACAATGACTCATTCTTCCAAGCTTTATACGCAACTATCTTTTTTTTTTGTTCAAACAATACTGAATTATTAGTCAATAGTGGTTAAGGTCAAAATAATACTCATTATTTAGCAAGTAAAGAGTATGTTTCAAAGAATACTAAATGGGTTAGTAACAAAAGGTCGACATCCAAACAATATTCAACTTTTAGCCAAGAGTGCTTGCGTTCCAAATAATGTTTGAGGTTTATAGCTAGGAGTGATTGATGTTGGATCGAGCATTTACCTCTTGGCTAAAAGTTATAGCTAATAGTCAAGGTGCAACTCATTTTAGTTAAAAGTGTAACGACCAACACACCACAATTCAATTGTAACTTTTCTCACTTAGCCTATACTACGAGACAATTGATGCACCGTTCAATAGTTGAGTTTCAAATAATACTTGGATTTTGGTCAAGATTAGCTGTATTTCAAATAATTTTCTACTTGTAACTTGTAGCAGTAATCTCCAGAGTGAAACTTAATCAATTGATTGAGTATTAGACATAGTTTCTACTGTTAAACTAACCAATATAAAAAGTAAAGAGTAAATATTTATTTCTCTTATCATTGTCTATTACATATTATTGCACCACATTAACAAAAGAAGAAAATATTACAAAATAGTTTTTCAAAAAAAAAATTGACAGATTGTTTGTCAACTTAAAAGCATCATGTGATTGTTTAATATTTGACGATACATTTCAAAAATCTTAAAAGGATTTAAAAATACAATTCAATCCTTTTTATTTTTCTTGACATTGCTTATAAGCAGGTAAGAAGACAAAATTTTAAATCTTTATAGATAGTTTATACCAAACTTCCACCTATGGATCTAAAGACTAAAATGTTAGGTTAGAATCTAGTTGCACCTACACATGCCAACACCTCCATTAATAAATTTTTCTATGATTGAAGCAATATCTTTGAAGGAGAATGTTTAATGATGATCTTTGCTAAAGAAATCACTTGGTTGAACTGACACTCCTAAACGGAAAACAAAAATACATACAATCAAAATCCATTAGTAGTATAAGAAATTTGTAGAAAAAGTTTAGTTACTTAGGGAAAAAATCGTAACTTAAGTTCTCTTTTAAGTCAAATTTGTTTGCATTAGTTGAGAGAGAGTCAAAGTCTTCAAATGAAGAAAATATTCTCGGAAAAAATTTAGAGTTTGACTCAAGCATTCAAAGTGAAAGTCTAATTAAATGGATAACATATTCTCATATCTTGAATTGTGCCTAATTCCTATTACAAATATCATATTTATATAACCCACAATAATTTGAATAACAAGAAGTGACTGAAAATAGTATATTATAAAAAGAGAAAAAATTTATAACAAAAATTAGAAAAAAGGGAAATATATGAAACAAGGATATACCTATGAAGAAAATTTCTCAATGCTTCTCAACAACTTTGACTCTCCTAAAATTAGAAAAAGGAAATGTTTAAGAGAAAATAGACAAAGTTAGGATTTTGAGTTCAACGATAGGGATGAAGGTATTTCACCAAGGTTGAATTGCAATGACTCACGAGGGTGTGATGAGAGACTAAAACAACGCGTCAATGGCATAATAATAATACGACAACTTTTAAGTTCACTCCTTAATTCTTGAGTTTAAAAGTCGAACAAAAAAGGCCTAAACATTTTTTCTGTGCTTAGACCCTTTATGAAATTCTCAATGATCAACTAACATAATTATCCCATACTACTTAAATCTAAGACAACCAACATACTTCACATACATATAGATAATATTAAATTAAAGTTCAAATACAAATCAAATTTAATTACCAGTTATTAATTCACACACTTATTTCTTCCATAAAAACACAATTCTTTACAAAACCTAAGTAAATAAATTTACCTATAAAAGCTTCTAGAAAAAAAAATTGACTTCTTCATAAGTTAAATTTAATTTATATACACGAACTGATTTCCACAAAGTCTCTTATATAATTTCTTCAATTTGGTTGGTTTATTGTGTATTAGTTTACTTTAGTTTATAAACAATATTAATGTCATTTCTTTTCTTTTCTTTTCTAAATAGAAGTATACTCGTTGTTAGTGTCAAAATAATATTATTCATATTATTACTAAGACAAATGAATGTATTTTTTATATGACTTTTGCATTGGTCGGTGGGATTGAGAGATCTCTCCAAGTCTATGTGTTGCATGGCTTGATGATGAATTAGGTGAAAGAGATAATCATTGACTTTATTATCATTTTTTTCTACATCATAACATAATTGAGTGTTATTATTATTATTATTATTATTATTATTGTTATTATTGTTATTATTGTTATTATTATTGTTATTATTGTTATTATTATTATTGTTATTATTATTATTATTGTTATTATTCTTATTATTGTTATTATTATTATTGTTATTGTTGTTATTATTGTTATTATTATTGTTATTGTTGTTATTATTGTTGTTATTATTGTTATTGTTATTGTTGTTATTATTATTATTGTTGTTGTTATTATTGTTATTGTTGTTGTTATTGTTGTTATTATTGTTATTGTTGTTGTTATTATTGTTATTATTATTGTTGTTATTATTATTGCTATTATTGTTATTGTTATTATTATTGTTATATTGTTGTTATTATTATTATTATTGCTATTATTGTTATTGTTGTTATTATTATTGTTATTATTATTATTATTGTTATTGTTATTATTGTTATTATTGTTATTGTTATTGTTGTTGCTATTATTGTTATTGTTATTATTATTGTTGTTGCTATTATTATTATTGTTATTATTGTTATTATTATTGTTATTATTATTATTATTCTTATTATTATTATTATTATTATTATTATTATTATTATTATTTTTATTGTTATTATTATTATTATTATTGTTATTATAATTATTATTATTATTATTATTATTATTATTATTATTATTATTGTTATTGTTATTATAATAATAATAATTATTATTATTATTATTCTTCTTATTATTATTATTATTATTATTATTATTATTATTATTATTATTATTATTATTATTATTATTATTATTAGGACGACAACGGGGTAGGGTAAAGTACAAATAGTGTCTGCCCTTTATTTGATCCGTTAAAAAAAATTCACACGCTACTCATTTATTTACTAGTCAGGTATCTGTTTAAAATTATTTGCAAATTTTTTATAAATTTGTGTGTATCCGTGGATACTCGTCAATATTAAAAAAAATAAAAAAAATAATATATATATATATATATATATTATAAATTTTTTAAACAAAAATATAAAATATAAAATATAAATTAAATTAAATTAAATTATTATTTTAATTAAATTTAACTAAATAAAATGTAAATTAAATTTTATTTTTATATTTTTGCAGATAGCGGGTATCTACAGGTATGGATAGTATGATACCTTCACCCAATCCATTTATAGACAGGTATTAGAATATCCGCTACCCGCAGATAATAAATACCCACATATAATCACATACATGAATATTTTTCTGTCCCTAACTATTACTATCATTTTTTCCATGATATAACAAGTTCAGTGTTATTATCTCGTTCAACTTTGAAACAATGCTATTGTTGAAATTTTTGTTGCAATGAGAAGTTGAAATTTGGATTTCGTAAGTGTGAATAAAAAGAAGCCAAGTCTAATTATTCAACAGGATACTTTTTTATTTTTTTATCTTTTAAAAGTTTTATTTTCTCTAACAAATATTTATGAAGAAATTTATTCAAATAGATCTTATCTTTAAATTAATAAAATTCATAATTGTGTTGATTTTAATTTCAAAAATTAATTTTCCTTGTCCTTTTTTCTCCTTCACAATGGTGGAGTGGAAGTGTCGACCCCAGCCAACTAATACAGATAAGTGATCAAAGAGGGATGCCCAAGAGGAGTTTTAGTATTGGCGACGTGAGTACACTAGTGAATTTCATTGAATGAGTTAGTCCACATTCAATGATTGGCTAGTGAGGATGCTATATAGGATGATAGACCGACCTACTGTGATGTTAGAGACATGTGAGCATGGCGTGCATATTAGATATCCCCAACTTGCTCACCAGAGTAAGGAATGATATCTTGATTTTGATGGGCTACTACTGCTTATTCCTATGAAACATGCCCCTCAGGATGCACAAAGTCCATTCAATCCTCCCATAATCAACACCTCCTTCTACTAACTAGGCATACTAAAACGATGTGTTGCCCAATTGCCACTTCGCTCCTAAGAAGGCATTGATAGTCTCCACATCAAAGGGGATGCATCTAAAGGTCTTGGTCATGGTGTGTTCTTGCATTGACGTATAACTCTTTCACCACTTCCATGTTGTTAGGAATTGGATAAGTCTGCTCAATCCTCCCATAATCAATGCCTCCTTCTACTAACTGGGCATACTGACATGGTGTGTCACCTATTTGTCACTTTGTTCCCAAGAAGGCATTAATAGTATCCACATCAAAGGGGATGCATCTAAGGGTCTTGGTCATGGTGTGTTCTTCCATTAGTGTAGAACTCATTCACCACTGCCATGTTGTTAGGAACTAGATAAGTCCCTAGGGTATTCCACCCTCTCTGGAGGAACTCTACTTGGAACTCAGGTACCTCTCCAGGTTGTAAGCCAAACAAACTTTCCATTAAAAGTCTTCGGTTCTGAACCAAAGCATAGTTCTCTTCATGGTCCTTGGTGAGGAAACAGTGGGAATAAAACTTCTCCTTCCGCTTTTGGCCTCATGATGACTTGTCAGTGGTGGTTTTGCAACATTTTGGGCCTGAGGAGAATGCCATCCTACAAAAAAGACATTCAGAACAAAGGGTAGCATTCCAAAGTTAGCAAATGGAGAACAAATTCACAAAACAAATAAACAGGGTCATATTGGGTAGTTTGTAGTACAACAAGTGTCGTATCCACAGTGATTTGGTAGAAAACATAAGGTCTAAACTAGTTTGATTTGAACAAATTAGTGTTTTGATTGCATAAAAAATATGAGAACAAATTTATTGTGAAAAATAAAGTTAATCCAAAGCAATAAAATTGGATTAAAATCATATTTGAATAAGGTTAAGTTCAAAGTCAAAAAGATGTGTTGAAACTAGATTTCACCAGTTTGTCCATCTCTTATACTGATTCAATCATCATTTACAAAGATATAATCATTCATGTCTTTGAGAGTTCTCTTTAAATGTAACTCTAGGTTCATTCTTGACACCTAGAGTTAAGATTAAGACACTATAACCAGCTAGAGCCTTAAATCTATTCCTAAAATCTAAAAGTAGGAGTAAAATTTGTTGAACCACAACTAGGAACAAGTTCCCACTCAATCCCAAGCGAGTGAAATAAGATGATTGATCATTTCATCCAACAAGCATAAACTAATTCACAAACATATAATGAAAACATGTTTTGATAAATATAACAATACCAATACAAGAGAGTTCCAAAGGGTTACATATTTGCTTCAACATATAAAGAGATTTAGCTCCTCATAATACATGGAAATAATACAATATATTGAAGTGTCTACAAGGGAAAATGTCTACAAAAGCTCTCCAAGAGTTTCTCACAAGAACCATTCTAAAAAGTCTGTCTAAATAAGGGTGTAAATCTAGTTTTATAAGCTGTCCAGGGTGGTGCTCAACAGTGCACTTGTGGCTCTAACTGTAGAGGATTCCTCCCTAAGTGGGTTTCTTTTGTGGCTCAAGCCTTATGATCCAGTGTTGTAGCTCTTGAGATAACTTCCTAAAGGAGCTTTCATGGCTTAGCCTTAGGTTCAGTGTTTGAGGTTTTCTTCTACAAAGGGTTTGCTTTTATTGATCAAGCCTCAACTTTGCCACTTAGCTACACCAATGTCAGTTTTGCCTAGAATTGCTTGAAATTCATCCATTTTCTTTATTTTTCCACTTTGACTCTATTGATATTGGAAATTCAAAACAAGCTAAACTAGGGTGATTTATACAAAAAATCATTAAAATTAAAAACAAGATAAGTGTCAAATTCATCTCAAAATTATCTCATATTGGGCACTTATCAAGAAACTCGTTGTTTTTTCTCTTACATCTTGGAAGCCAAATCCATAGGTTATGAGTTAATCCACTAGTCACTTGTTGAACTCGTTGTTTTTACTCTTGTATGTTCGAAGCCAAATTCACAGGTTGTGAAAAAATCCACTAGTCACTGGTAGAACTTGTTGTTTTGTCTCTTGCATCTTCGAAGGAAAAATCCATTTGTCACTTGTGGTATTTGCTGGTTTGCATTCTAAATATTCTAAGTATTATTTGTCACAATATTTGTTTCTCAAAGTGTTTCAATAAGGAGTGTTTGGGTTTAAGCAATGCTTGTGTTTAGTACAAAATGTTTCTATCCAAACAATACTTGTAGCTTAAACAAAAATATTGTGCACAAATAATACTTAAAGTTTAACTAGAAGTAATTATACTTAAACATTATAGTTTAACCAGAAGTAGCGAGTTCAAATAATACTTACATCTTGTAGCAACATATCAATAGAAGTAGAATGTGTTTCAAACAAATCAATATAAGAATAACATGTGTGATTCTCTATCTTTTATATTTTTTTATTGCATATTTATTTATAACTAACTAAATAGAAGAGTTTTGTAAAAATAAGTTTTTAATAGTATATGAGCATATCTCAACGTTAAATCTTGTTTGCTTGTGTTTATCAAGATGAAACTTTGGAAAAGTTTTCAAACATTTTAAATACAGAATTTAACTTTCTATTATTTTAAAACACATTTTAAATACAATTTTAGAAACAATTTCTATAAGCACAACTTACCTTTTAAAAGAAAAATACTTTTTTAATGTGATGAAAGTATTTATGTGCAAAATATATTCTATTTATATTTTTTAAGTTATTATTCTGAGATTTGATTTTTGGGCATTAATTATTTATTTCAACATTAATTGTTTAAATTCTTTTTGCAGAAAAATAAATCAATCAACTTCTTATACAATACACATTCTTTTGTTTTTAGAGTAATAATGCATTTGCTCTATTCTCCATTATTCAACTTGACATATCTTGAGTTATTATGGATGATGTCCTCTGTTTGAATAGCATAAAAACATATAAATTTAATTCCTTTCACTTATTTAAAACTACTTGATATTCAAGAGAAGAAAGATGTTATGCGATAAGGACTTGGAAAATATTTCGTGGTATATATATATATATATATATATATATATATATATATATATATATATATATATATATTTTTATATTTATTTTTTTTTTTTTTATTTATTTATATTTATATATATTTAATATATATTTTTTTTTTATATTTTTT